>MDTE01168530.1_pt1 | contig 126161 bp, 81 predicted proteins | sample 811231 | NCBI WGS metagenome assembly MDTE01 (sample SAMN05326651, study PRJNA326480) | marine metagenome | isolation source: seawater | place: Indian Ocean: Red Sea | collected 2010 | reverse complement strand
CTGCCCCCCGCTGCCCCCCGCTGCCCGGAAGAGATCTGCTGCTATCGGTCTCGTCTTGACCACCCTCCGGCGGAATCTTATCTTCCCCGCCTCACTGGGCTTCTCTCACGTCTCCCTTCCAACTCCAAACAACCCATTTCCCGCCGTGGCCGCGTCGCCCCGGGTTCCTGCGTGGACCCACGTCGAGGTCCACGTCGGTTCCCCGGCGTCCTGCGCCCCCGGAGCTTCCATGATGTTCATCTGCCCATCACGCTCCCTCACCCCGGGCGACCGCCGCCCGCAGGCACCTGGTGGCCAGGCGGGGCCCTGGATGATCTGTGCGGCCACTTGCCTACTGCTGGTGACCGGGTGCCGTGGGCTGTCGTGGCCCCCGTCTCTGTCGTGGTCGGCCTTGTCGAGTCGGTCCCAGAATCCCGCAGATGACACCGAGGAAGATCGTCGGACCACGCCGTCGCGGGTGGGAGACTACGTCACGATCAGCGGACTCGGGATGATCACGCTGGAAGGAGTCGGTCTGATCACCGGACTGGATGGCACGGGTGGCGATCCCCGTCCCTCTCCGTTCCGCATGATGCTGCTCAAGGACATGCAACGGCGTGGGGTCACCAACGCCAAGGCCCTGCTTCGTTCTCCGAACACCGCGTTGGTGGTGGTGCGAGCCTACCTGCCGCCGTTGATTCGCAAGGGGGAATCGTTCGACGTCGAGGTCCGTCTGCCGCCTGGCAGCGAAGCGACCAGCCTCAATGGCGGCTGGCTGATGGAAGCCGATCTCTCCGAGAGAGCCGTTGTACCCGGCGAAGGAGTCCTGGCTGGACATGTCTTTGCCCGCGCCAAGGGCCACGTGCTGATCTCGCACGGGGAAGGCGACAAGGGTGAGCTCGCCGGGGTTCTCCGTCGAGGTCGTGTCCCCGGCGGCGGCATTTCCCGTCGCGATCGCGACCTGACCATCGGTCTGAAAAACAGGTACCGCAGTGTCCGCATGGCCCGTCGCATCGCAGATCGGATTGGCAAACGGTTCTATGCCTACAACCGGCACGGCGTTCGAGAACCGCTGGCCAATCCCAAGACCGATCGGACCATCATGCTCAAGGTCCATCCGCGTTATCGAGACAACTTCCCCAGGTATCTCCAGGTCATTCGCCATATTCCGATAAAAGAAGACGACGTCTCACGGCAAGTCCGCATGCAGCAGCTGGCCGGACAGCTCGAAGCCGTCGAGACCTCCCGCAAGTCCGCATTGGCGCTGGAGGCGATTGGCAGCAAGGCGATTCCGTTCCTCAAGACCGGACTGGATCACCCCGAGCTGGAGGTGCGATTCCACGCCGCCTCCGCCCTCGCGTACCTCGACGACAATTCCGGAGCCGCCGCATTGGCCGAGGCCGCCAGGCACCATCGCGCGTTCCGCGTCTACGCGCTCGCTGCCCTCAGCACTCTTGAAGACGCCCCGTCTCAACTCGCACTCCGCAAGCTCCTGAAGCCGATCACTGTCTGCCAGACCGAGGGCTGCGATCATCAGGGGCAGGCCCATGAGACCGCCTGCCCGGGTTGCCAGACAGCAGGGACACTCAAGCAGAGCGCCGAGCTGCAATACGGAGCCTTCCGTGCGCTGTGGACCCGGGATCGGCTCGACCCGACGATACGGGGCGAGAAGATCGGTGACCTGTTCACGCTGCATGAGATTGATGCAGACGGGCGTCCCCTGATTCACCTCACCCAGCTCCGGCAGCCCGAGATCGTCCTGTTTGGATCCGACCAGTCGCTCAGAACGCCCCTGGCCGTCCAGGCCGGCAATCACGTCTGGGTCAATTCGCAATCCGGATCCGACTCCATCACCGTCTCGCGTTACCAGGTCGGCCGCTCCCCCAGGCGAGAAGTCGTCTCGACCCGCATCGCCGACGTCATCAAGGGCTGCGTCAAACTGGGGGCCACCTACCCCGACATCGTCCAGATGCTCGTCCAAGCTCAACGCCAGCAGAATATCCCCGGCCTGATCGCCATCGATGCCGTGCCTCGGACCGGACGGGTTTATGTCCGAGGCGAGAATCGGATCAAGACCCGACTAAGCACTGACAAGTTTGCCCCGAACCTCTTCCCACAAGCGCGCGGAGATGCAGAGGATCAGCCCGAATCGAACGAACGGGATCTGCTGGACACCGCCGCCGGGCCCAACACCGATCCCGACGCAGGTCACACCGCAGACGGTGATACGGACGACGAGCGGGGTGCCGCCAGCCTGGCTGACCGCCGGCGTGAGGGCGACTCGACCCGCAGCGGATCCGATTCCGAGACCCGACCACAGGACGACTCGCAATCGAAGTACTCATTCCTGGAGAAGCTCTTCCGCTAGCGGCTCCCACGGATGCTCCAGTCTCTCGACCTCTTTGGCTTCAAAAGCTTCGTCGACCGCACGCGGTTCGACTTCGATCCCGGTATCACCGGAATCGTCGGACCCAACGGCAGCGGCAAGAGCAACGTTGTTGACGCGATCAAGTGGATCCTGGGCGACCAGAGTCCCAAGAGCATGCGCGGCAAGGAGATGACCGACGTCATCTTCAGTGGTTCCTCGGGCCGCAAGGCGGCGGGCTTCGCCGAGGCGACCCTGACATTTGACAACTCGAACCGGATGCTCCCGATCGAGTCGACCGAAGTTCAGATCGGTCGCCGAATCTGGCAGAGCGGAGACAGCGAGTACCTGATTAACGGCGAAACGAGCCGTCTCAAGGATGTCCGCAACCTCTTCCTGGGAACGGGAAGCTCGGCCTACAGCATCATCGAGCAGGGCCGGGTGGGTGCGATCCTCCAGGCCAACCCCAGTACACGTCGAACGGTGTTCGAGGAGGCGGCGGGGATTAGCCGATACAAGGCCCGCCGCATTGAAGCCCTCAGAAAGCTCGAACGTGTCGGCCAGAACCTTCTCCGATTGACCGATATCGTCGACGAGGTGGAAGCGCAGCTCACTGCTACACGCAACCAGGCCCAGAAGGCGGCCAGGTTCCGCGACGTCTCGGCCGAGCTGCGAGAATGGCGGCTCGGCCTGGCGGCCGATGACTATCGCGAGCATTCCCAGCGGCTGGAGTCGCTGGAACGGGTTGTCAACGACTTCTCGGCACGTATCGCAGAGCTTGAGGCACAAAAGCACCGTTCCGAAGTGGCGCTCGCTGAAATTGATCGCGAGGTCAACGGACTTGATGAGCGGACCCGCACGCTCGAGTCCCGCCGAGGCGGCGACCGCGAACAGATCGCGGCACTCGAAGCGACCGTGTCTCACCAGAGACGCCGCAGCGAAGAATTGTCCGGCGACGCCGCGAATCTCGCGGGAATGTTGCACAAGTTGCAGCAGAGACTGCAGCGTTCCGAGGAATCTCGGACGGCGGCCCAGGCCGAGCTGGACACTTTCGAGAAGATGTTTGGAGAGACCACGGCGGCTCGGGACGAGGCCGCCCGAGAACTCGAGACGGTACAGCGGCAGGTCGAGATGGACCGCGGACGACTCGACACCATCCGCCGTGCTCATCTCGAGCAGGCTCGCATCGTCGCCGCCTGCCAGGAGAAGGTCGCCGCGCTGGAAAGCCGGCAGGGGACGCTGGAGATCGACAGGTCGGAGCTGGCAGAGCGGCAGGCCGCCAGTGCCGGGCAGCACGAGGCCTGTCGACGTGAATACGAACAGCGGCAGTCACGGGTCGCTGCGTCAAAGCGGGAGCTCGAGGAGATCGAGGGGCATGTGGCCCGAACCAGGCAGGCCCGTGACCAGCTGCTGTCGCTGCAGACCGAGGCTGTCAAGGCGGTGTCCGCCGCACGAGAGCAACGCAGCGCCCACCAGGCACGGATCGGCGTGCTCGAAGAACTCGAGCGGCGACAAGAAGGCGTCGGGCTGGGAGTCCGGGAGATCCTACAGCGTGCGAAGACGTCTCCGCAGGCGCCGTGGAACCTGATTCGCGGCAGCGTATCGGACCTGCTCGAGGTCGATCTCGAACACGCCCCTCTCGTCGATGTCGCGCTCGGTGAAGCCGCTCAGTGGATTGTCCTCGACCGAATGACTCCCTGGGGTGACTACCTGCTGGAGCACTCGGGACGCCTCGCGGATCGGGTCGGCTTCATTGCCGCCGACGCGGACCCCACCATCCCGGCCGACCACGACACACCACCCGCCACCGACCTCATCGGCCAACCCGGAGTCGTCGGGCGAGTTTCGGAGGGTGTTGGCAGTAGCGAAGAAGACCAGTGGGTGATCGCCCGGCTGCTCGCGCACACCTGGATCGTCGATACGCTCAGCGATGCACTCCGTCTCTCTCGCGGACCGGGGCGCGGAGCGAGGTTCGTGACGCTGCAGGGCGAACTCGTCGAACGCAACGGGACACTGCTGGCCGGCCCGGTTTCCACCGATGCCTCACCGCTGTCTCGACGCAGCGAACTCCGACGCCTGCGAGCTGAACTCGCGGACCTGTGTGCCCGGATTGATGCCGACGAGTCGGAGTTGGGGGATCTCGACGAATCGCTTGTCGAGGCCGAGTGCGACCTGTCCAACGCCTCCGACCACCTCGCCGACCACGCCACGCAGGTGGCACGACTCGAGGCCGAAGCGCGCGACCAGAGACGAGAGCTTGAGGAACTCGCTCGCGTCCAGGAGGGACTGGCAGTCGAGTCGGAACGCCTGGACCAGACGACGAGGAGCACGGCCGAGGAACTCGCCACGGCCGCAGAGGAACAGCAGACATCGGCTCGGCGACAGTCCGAGCTGGCCGCGCAGGCCAGCCAGATCCAGGAAAGCCAGTCGGATCTCAGGGAGGAGCGGGCGGCGCGGGAATCCACGCTCGACGAAGCTCGGCTTGAAGTCACACGGCAGGAGGAGCGGCGTGGCATGCTCGCCGATGCGGTCCAGCGTCGAGACCAGGAGGTGTCGAGGCACACTACGGAGGTCGACGAGGCGGGACGGCGGCTCCAACAGCTCGGAGACCAGTCGGTCTCATTGAAACTCGACATCCTCAATGCTGGAAGCCAACTCGCCACTCTCGCCCTCGCCGACGATCGCCACGCACGCGAAATCGATATCCTCAGAGACAGACGCAGGGACCTCCGAGCCAAGCGGTCCAAGTTGTCGACCGAGGACAACCGGCTGCTTGAGGAGATCGGGACCTATCGGCAGCAGCAACACGCCGAGGAGCTCAAGGCGAGCGAGATCCGGATCCAGTTCGAAAACCTCGAGGAACGGCTGCAGGACGAATACCAGGTCGGGCTCGCCGATCTTAAGGACTCGCCGCACTCCGCCTTCCAGCTTCACCTCGCCGAGCTTCGGGCCGAATCCGAAGAGGATCAAGATCGGGACGACCAGGACGAGGGAGACCTGACCGGACCAGCCGACACTCCGCATGACAATGAGGCAAACCAGGACGAAGACGCGTGGGCCGACCAGGCGGATGGTGCCCCGACGAACGTCGAGGCCGGCCGCCTCACACCGCCTCCGGGAGTCTCCTTCGACTCCGTCCGTGATGAGCTGGAGGAACGAGTGTCCCGGCTGAGGCGCAAGCTCCAGTTGATGGGCAGCGTCAACACCGATGCACTCGAGGATCTCGAAGAACTCGAAGACCGCTACGAGCATCTCGAGACCCAGCGACGCGATATCGCCGAGGCCAAGGCGACTCTCGAGGAAATCGTGCGGCGGATCGACGAGGAGAGCCAGAGGTTGTTTCGTGAGTCGTTCACGACGATTCGCGAACACTTCCAGGAAATGTTTCGGAAGCTCTTTGGAGGCGGTGAGAGCGACATCATCCTGGAAGACCCCAACGATGTGCTCGACTGTGCGATCGATATCCTCGCCAGGCCCCCTGGCAAGGAACTCCAGAGCCTCTCACTGCTCTCCGGTGGTGAAAAGACCCTCACCGCCGTTGCCCTGGTGATGGCCATCTTCAAGAGCAACCCGAGCCCGTTCTGCGTGCTGGATGAGGTCGATGCCGCACTCGACGACGCCAACATCGAGCGTTACACCGCGATGTTGACGGAATTCGCCGAGACGACCCAGTTCATCATGATCACTCACCGCAAGCGGACCATGACGGTCGCCAACGTCATCTATGGTGTGACGATGGAGCAACCGGGCGTTTCGAAACGAATGTCCGTCCGATTCGAGGACGTGAGTGAAGATGGGGATTTTGCGTCGAGTTCTCCGGACGATGCAACCGACGCGGCCTGAGTAACCACCGTCCCGAACGGCTCCTGAAGCCTCGGCAGAGAGGGCGTGCAGGTCCCATCGCAACCGGTTCGGGACCAGGTCCGGGTGGCTGAAGGGCCGGATCGCCCAGCTGGGACCGGTTGACGGGTCTTTTCCGGGCCTGCGGCCCCGTTACAGGGCCAATGATCCTAAAGTCCCTCCCTCGCTTGGGTCGAAAGTAGAGGTCAGACACGTGGAGGCGGAAGGTACTGCCGCAAGCGTTGTGCTGGTTGCAAGGACGCGACCGGCAGGACCGGAAATCCTCTGTGTGTCTCGTTTGATGGGGGGGGATAAACAGGACTCCGGGGGTGACCCACCCCGGAAGCAGGAGGCTCTGGTCACAAACTCTCGGTCCCACCTCCCCGCATTGGTGGACACGACAATCCCACAGGAACGTTTCAAGGAGAAAACCCGACGGCCCGTTCTCGCAGGCCTCGATCAGCTACTCGGGTTGATCGCGAATGGTGAGAACCAGGTCAACCGGCCATCCGACGCCATTGCTGCGAGCGGCTGGTGGACGGACCCAAGACCGACGCGGGCCCCGTGCCCGTGGGCTGACGTTCCTCTGAGACTGAGATAATTCCGACTGGAGCCCGCAATGAAAACTATCTTCACGACCGGACAGGTCGCCAAGATCTGCAAGGTAGCCCCGCGCACCGTTAGCAAGTGGTTCGATTCCGGACGCTTGCGAGGGTACCGCATCCCAGGTTCTCAGGACCGCAGAATTCCCCGAGAGCATCTGATTCGCTTCCTCAAGGAGCACGGGATGCCTCTGGGTGAACTCGAAGACGAAGCGATGGGCAAGGTTCTGCTCGTCGGCGTCGACCCCACCATTCGCACCGGCGTCGTCGACATGCTCGACAACGACGACTACAAGGTCGAGGCGGCGATGAGTGGATTCGAGGCCGGGATTCAGGCCGAGTCCCTGCACCCGGACTGCGTGATCGTCGACTTTGGCATGGGGCGTTCCGAGGCCCTGATGATCGCTCAGAATCTCCGCAAGAATGGCGAGTACACCGAGACTGTCCTGGTGGCCTTGCTGACCGATGAGGACAACGCCAGCGGTTTCGACCGGACGATCTTCAACGAGACGTTTCGGAAGCCGTTCGACACCGCCTTGTTGGCCGAACGCGTCCGCACCCTGATCAGCCGCAAGAAGCAGCTGGCCTAGGAATCGACGACCGGGAAAAGGGCTCCACGGAAGTTCCCCGCAGCAACACGCCCCCAGGGATGGCCCACGGAAGAATTGACCGGCTTGATTGACCCCGGCCGTCCGAGACGACGCAGCGACAACCACAGGGAATGCCCGGCCACGATGGCCGGGCATTCCTTTTTTTGTGACCTCCCAAGTTCACACTCCACAACGTAAATACTCCTGGACTCCCAACTCCTCGCTCTCTTCACCCATGCCCACCACCGAGCAACTCGATTCTTTCACCGAGCGACTCCCGCGTCGCACCAGGCTAAACCTGGCGGCCCTGGCCCTGCTCGGTCTCCTCGGCGTCTCACTCACACTCGACGCCTCCGGCGATTATCCATTGCTGGGCGAGGGTCCGGGACTGACGGTCGACGAGATGTTCAATGTTGGCGAGGGAGTGAGATTGGCACACGGGAGTTGGTACTGGCTGCTGGGCGAGTTTTCCTGGCGGCAGCTCTTTGGCGAAGCATCCGACGTTCCGGTCCGTCCCCTGATTGGCCATCACCTGGCCGATCATCCGCCACTGGGACGTCTCGCACTCGGCCTGGCCCACCAGGCCGTGACAACGGTGGCTTCTCCCCAACCCAATCGGACCACCCCCTTTGCACCGACGGCCGCCCGCTTCGGCTCGGCCTGTGCCTTCGCGTGGGTCGTCTGGCTGGTCGGCAGCTGTTCCGCTCGATGGTTCGGAGCTGCCGCGGGCTATGCATCGGCCCTGGCCCTGTTGATGATGCCCCGGCTGGTCACACACGCTCACCTGGCGTCGCTCGAGATGATGATCACGCTGGCCTACACGGCCTCGGTGATCACGATCGCTGATCGCTGGCACCGCGACGAGGCGCCCACCGTGAGACAGGCCCTGGTGCCGGGTGTCCTGCTTGGACTGGCCCTGCTCACCAAGATCCAGGCCGTGTTGCTCGGCCCCCCCGTCGTGCTCTGGGCCCTCTGGCGATTCCGACGACGGGCCGTCCTCCCATTGATCACCTGGGGCGGCATCGGGCTGTTGATCTTCGTGATCGGCTGGCCGTGGATCTGGATCGACCCGTTGGGACATCTCCAGGAATACTTCGCCCGCACCACCGACCGAGCCCACCTGTCAGTGTTTTACCTCTCTGCCAAGACCGCCGACATCGACGTGCCCTGGCACTATCCCGTGGTGATGTTCGCAACGACAATCCCGCTGAGCCTGCACCTGCTGGCTGCTTGGGGCCTGGGCAGGGCACCGGTGGCCTCCTGCCGTGATTCCCGGGTCTCGCTGCTGCTGTGCTGTACGATTTTCCCCCTGTTCCTGTTTGCCCTCCCCGGCATCGCCGTTTATGACGGCTCGAGGCTCTTTCTTGTGATCGTACCGCTCTGGGCAATCCTGGTCGGTCGTGGATTGTCCGATGCCATCACGTCGATACGGTCACGATGTCAGCGACTCTCGGCTCGAGGGGCCACCGCCCTCCCGCTACTCCTGCTGCTCTCTTCCGGATGGGGTCTTGTCGCCACTCACCCCTGTGGACTCTCGTTCTACAATCTCGCCATCGGCGGCCCCGCCGGCGCACAGCGGCTGGGCTTCGAACCGACATACTGGGGCGACAGCCTCACCCGCAGCTTCTTGCATCGGGTGGGCGAAGTCGTGCCCTCAGACGAGACGATCGCGGTGTTTCCATCCCTGCACCCGCTGCAGTGGCAGGAATTCCAGAGACACGCGAGGGCCTGGGATCCGGAGTCTCGGAAACTGGCGCTGTTTGGCACGGCACCCGCAGAAGACGCCACCTTTGTGATGATCTTCCGCCGCAAGGCCGACTTGCCCGATTTTCTCAGGAACGTCCCGTCAGACTGGGAAGTCGTCGCCTCCGTCCGACGGGCCGGGGTCCTGCTCGCCGCACTGTATCGACGCCCCCGGACAACACTCGCGATCCAGGCAACGAGAAACTGGAATGCCCAAGTCGAGCCGCAACTTGCTCCGATTCGCTCCTCCGGGGCCCTATACTGGACGATGACACGGCACGAGATCACCTCGCCCGCCTCCAGACTTCCAGCCCGTGAACCACATGACCGGCGTCAACGACGCGAACAACCTGACCCACTTTGACGACAGTGGCGCCAGCCGCATGGTCGACGTGGGCGACAAGCCCGTCACCTCACGTGTCGCCGTCGCCGAAGCGGTGGTGAGCATGCTGCCCGAAACCCTGGCCATGATCCGCGACGGCGGACTGGCCAAGGGTGATGTGTTTGAAGTCGCTCGACTCGCAGGAATCGCCGCCTCGAAACGCACCTCGGAGCTTATTCCACTCTGCCACCTGCTTCCCCTCGATTCGGCTTCGGTCGATTTCGAGTGTCTCGATGACCACACCGTGCGGATCGAGTCCCGGGTTGGCAACACGGGCCGGACCGGGGTCGAGATGGAGGCTCTGCTGGCGGCTACGGTCGCGGCTTTGACGATCTATGACATGTGCAAAGCGGTCGACCGGGCCATGGAGATTGGATCGGTTCGCCTGCTGGAGAAGTCGGGCGGACGGAGCGGTCACTTTGTCCGCGAGGGGGGAGAGTAGGAGGTGCTGGCAGGACCGATCTTCACTCGTGAAGCCACCACCGCTCCACGTCAGCTGCGGCACTTCCTGGTCCGCTCGGGATACGTCGCTGCGCTGTTTGTCCTGATGTACACCGCCGACCAGGCCGTCTTTGGATGGCAACAGGTGCGCAATATCGGCGATATCGCCCGATTCGGCAGCCTGCTGTTCCGAATATTCTCGCTCGTTCAACTCCCGCTGGTAATGTTCTTCGCCCTGATTTTCTGTGCCGGCAGCATCGCTCAGGAGAAGGACCGACGGACCCTGTTGTTGTTGTTGATGAGCGACTTGAACTCACGTGAACTCGTGCTGGGCAAGCTGGGAGCCAGCCTCCTGATCGTGATGGTCCTGGTGGCGGTTTCGGCCCCCGTCTTCTTTCTCATCCACCTGCTGGGAGGCGTCGGCGCCGACCAGATCGTCTGGGTACTCGCCGTGTCGGTGGCGGTCGGCGTGGCGGCCGGCAGCTGGGGCGCGCTGGTGGCGTTCTGGCGAGAAAAGACATTCCAGACACTGGCGATCGGTGTACTCGGTGTCGTCGGCTTTCTCGGAGCGATCGAGGCCTCCATCGCCACCGTCGGCCCCAACGACTGGCTGATCGCCCTCAATCCGTTCCGCACGCTGTTGACGGTACTGGACCCGTTTGCGCCGGACCGGGACCCGATTGCGTGGCGTTCCGTCATCTCTCTCGCCACTCTCACCCTGGCCCTGGTCGGGACCACGGTTTGGCGACTGAGAATCTGGAACCCGTCACGCACGACATACATGCAGCCGGACGAGGAAACCGACGAGTCGTCCGGCGAAACTCGCGTCAGACATCGCCGGATCTGGTCGAACCCGGTGATCTGGCGTGAGATCCGCACGAGGGCGTATGGCCGCAAGGTCCAGCTCATCAAGGCCGTCTACCTGCTGCTGGCCCTGGTGGTCACGGTCCTCGTCTCGCGAGCAGGATCCGGCGTGATGGTCATGAACATGATCTCCCCCGGTGGGCTCGCCATGGTCGGTCTCGGATTGATCAGCCTGTTGTTGATCAATGCCCAGGCGGTCACGTCCTTGACAAGCGAACGAGACGGCAAGACGCTCGACCTGCTGCTGGCCACCGACATCTCGGCCAAGGAATTCATCTACGGCAAGCTGGGAGGCATCGCCTGGAATACGCGCGAGTTGATCCTCGTCCCGTTGGCGATCTCGGCTTGGCAGGCCTCGATCGGTGCCATTCTCTGGGAGGAATGCGTCTATCTGTTCGTCGGATTCTCGATGCTCTGCGTGTTTGCTGCGATGCTCGGTCTCCACGCTGGCCTGACATTTGAAGGCTCCCGGGCGGCCATTGGCAACGCGCTGGGGACTCTGTTCTTTCTCTTCATCGGAATTTTCGTCTTCCTGATGCTGCTGGTCGAAGCGAGCGGGTCGTTTGCCTCGCAGCTGCTCAGTTTCATCGTCTTCATCGGCCTCGGCGGGATTGGCCTGTGGGCGAGCCTGACTCACAAGAACCCCTCACCAGCCCTGACCCTCGCAGCCGGTTGGCTGCCGTTTGTGACGTTTTACAGCATCACCGAGTTTCTTCGAGACGGTACGCTGAGCGTGTGCCTGGCCATCGTGGCCGTCTATGGTTTCACGTCGTTGGCCATGCTGGTTCCGGCCGTCAGTGCCTTCGATGTGGCACTGGGACGCACGACCGGGGACAGTGGCTAGAAAAGACTGACTTGACCTGACCCAACGGGGCCAAGACGTTGCCTGCGGCCGAGACCTGGTTACCTGCGATCATCGCGATGGCCGCGCTGGTGCTGGCCAGCGGTTTCTTTTCCTCCAGTGAAACCGCACTGTTTTACCTGTCTCGTGATGATCTCAGGTCCTTCCGGGTCGGCTCCAGTCGCCAGCGTGCCGCCGCCCGGCTGCTGTCGAATCCGGATCGACTGTTGACGGCCGTCCTGTTCTGGAATCTGCTCATCAACCTGACCTATTTCTCGGTCAGCATCCTGCTCGCCCGTAAGCTGGCCCCCGACAGCACCGAGAGAGCAACTGCCGTTTCCCTGGCCAGCCTGCTGGGGATCATCCTCCTGGGCGAGGTCATCCCCAAGAGCCTGGCGGTGGTCTTTCGCCGACGGCTGGCCACCGTCGTGGCCTGGCCGCTCGCAACGGCTGTCAAGGCATTCGATCCCCTCGCCCCGGTGTTCTCACGGACGACCGAGTTTCTCCATCGCGTCTTCTGGCCTCATGTCACTGTCGAACCCGCACTCGACACCGACGACCTCGAACAGGCGGTCGAGAATTCGGCGAGGACAGCCGAGGTGTTTCGGACCGAGCGTCAGGTGCTTCACAACATCCTCGATCTCGGCGAGATTTCGGTCGAGGAAGTCATGCGGCCCCGCGGCACCTGGAACACGCTGCCGGTTCCCATCGACCTCAATGACCTGTCACACGACGATATCGAGACCGGGTTTGTTGTGGTCGGGGGCGACGATGACATCGTCAGCGGCATCATCCCGCTCGACCACCGCGCCTCCCTCCCCACGCATCACCTGGAGCGACTGGCCGAGGAGGCCATACCGGTGCCATGGTGTGCTCATCTCGCTTCGGTGCTGCAACAGATGAGAGACACGTTTTCCCAGGCCGCCTGCGTGGTCAACGAGTATGGCGAGACCGTGGGCGTGGTCACACACGACGACATCCTCGATACGATCCTCTCGCCAGAGCCCTCTCGTGCCAGGAGACTGCTGCGGAAAGAGCCGGTCGAGGATCTCGGTGGACAGCGTTTCGAGGTCCAGGCCCTGACCACGCTCAGGTACCTGTCCAAGAGGCTCGGCATCGCCTTCGAGCCAGACCCCGAACAGCAGGTCACTGTCAGTGGACTGCTTCAGGAACAGCTCGAGAAGATGCCCGCGACAGGAGACGAGTGCCTGTGGCACGGTCATCGCATCCGGGTCGTCGAAGCGTCGGGACGGGGCCCGGTGCGGGTGCTGGTCGCGCGAGCCGACGACCCTCTCGACGATCTCAAGGAGTCAGACCCCGCCACCACGATTCCATCGCCGCCTGCCGAAGGAGACCCTTCGTGACGATCTTTGTGGCGGGATTGCTGTTTGGACTGGGCCTCTGGCTCTCCGCGTTCTTCAGCGGCTCGGAAACCGGCTTCTACCGGATGAACTTTGTCCGGTTGAGCATCGACGCTCACGCGGGCGACCACACGGCCACCCGCCTGTTGTGGTTCGCACGACGCCCCTCGGCCTTTGTCGCCACGACGCTCGTGGGCAACAACGTCGCCAACTTCCTGACCGCCCAGGGTGTCACGCTGGCGGTGGCGGACCTGGTGATTACGCCGGGAGCTGGCTGGGAGATCGGTAGCACGCTGGCCATCTCGCCCGTCGTTTTTCTCTTTGGGGAACTGATGCCAAAGAGTCTCTACTTCCGATCCCCGCAACGACGACTCCTCCGAGATGCCCCGTTGTTCCGCCTGTTCTTTTTCCTGTTCACACCGATCAGCGCTCCGCTGATCCTGGTCACACGCCTGCTGGAACGACTTGGCACCGCCGACCCGGACGACACCCCGTTGGTGCTCGGTCGCAAGCGACTGGTGAGCGTGCTGGAAGAAGGCCAGAAGCAGGGCCTGCTCGCGGATGTCCAGACTCGCCTGGTGAGCGGACTGCTAAGCACCACCGGGGCCCCTGTCGAATCGAGCCTCGTCGCGCGACAACGAATGCTGGGACTCAGTGAGAATGCCAGCCGGGAGGAGTTGCTCACGCACGCCAGACGTTACGGACTGGCCGAGATCCCGCTGCACACCGAGGATCACCCGGGCGAATGGACAGCCTGCGTCCGGGTCGTTGATCTGGCCGTGGCCAGCTCGGAGTCCCCACCGCTCCTGATACCGCTTCCCCGCATTCTTCCGGGTACCAGTCGGCTCGATGCCCTGCTGCAACTCAACGCCGCACGCGCTCCGCTGGGCGTGGTCGCCGATGCTGACCAGGCCCTGGGCCTGGTCCATCGTCGACGTCTCACAGAACAACTCTTTCAACGGCAGGCCACGCCGTGAGCGACACACCAGCCACACCGCGCACCTGCACACAAGGACACTCCGTCCCCGACGAACTCGAAGTGTGTGATGTCTGTGGTGAGCCTGTCGGCCCGACCCCGCCATCGCCAGGCCGCAGCCTCTGGGACGTCATGGGGCATGCCAGTAACGACTCCGGCGCCTCTGGTGAGGTCCAGGCAGAGGCACCTATGGAAATTGATCGAGCCGAGCCACCTGCTGGCACCGATGTGACAGGGGGACAGCAGGCAGGGTCGGATGACGGAATGTCAGCCAGTCCCCGCGGCCTCTGGGACATGATGCAGCAGACCCCCGACGTGCCGACTGAGGTGCCAGCAGACGAGCCGATCAACCTGGAGGCCGCAGCCGAGCTGGCCGAACGCCATGACGAGAACTCCGACGAGAACTCCGACGAGAACTCCGACAGGGACGACGAGTGGGCAGGCGATGGCACGGCCGATCTGGACGAATCATGGCAGCAGCCGGAAACCGCGGCCTCACCCGACAACCGTCCCATGTCACGCTCCTGCCGGGTCAGCCTGATCGCGGGCGTGGCGTCACTGTTGCTGGCCGGCCTCGGCCTGGTGCCGCCGATTATCTGGACCAGCCTGCCCGCGTTGCTGGTTGGCCTGTTGGCGGTCTACACCGGGCTGGTGGGCAGCAGCGAATCGTCGGGGACGGCGAGCCGATTCCGTGGCCGCCAGGTGGGCCTGGCCGGAGCCGCCTTGGGTGTGGTGGGCATCTTTCTGCCCCGATTGCTCCAGGTGCTCCTGTAGACACCGAACGGTCTTGACGCGATTCGGGCTGATCAACTACAAGCCCGCCTCACTCAACACGAGTGGCAGCCACCCTCGCCACCGTGCACTCACTCGATCCTCTCCCGTCACAATTTCATCGCGTGGTAGGACTGTGCCCATGTCTCTGAACACCACCCCATTTGCCTGCGCCATCGTCTCGCTGGTGGCGCTCCTTGGAAGCGACGCCCAGGCCCAGTTTTTGCCGGGCACCGGATCGTGCTACTGCATCCGCCCGGTCACCCAGACCTACTACCAAGCCGTTCCCGTGACCGAGTATCGACAGGTCACCCAGGTCGTCCGCCGGCCTGTGATCGAGACCAAGTACGTCGATCAGCCCGTCACCGAATACCGGCCTGTGACCGAGGTCAAGACGGTCAGTGTCCCGACGGTCAACTACCAGACGGTGACCACCGTGCAGACCGTGCAGCAGCCGGCCGGGCAGTGGGTCACGCGGTTCCACCAGGTGCCTCGGATCACGCCGTGCCAGTACGACAACCGACCCGATCTGTTCGGGCTCATCAACCGCACCGCGTTTGCTCTCCGCCAGGCCTTCACACCAACTGTCGTCGCCAGCCGCGAATACGTGGGCGGCATGATCACCCAGCAGATCCCCGTCACCAAGACGGTCGCTGTCCAGGGCACCAAGCAAGTCGCCTACAATGTCACCCGCATGGTGGCCCACACGTCGACTCGTAAGGTCGCGGTCAACAGCGTGCGGTATGTCAGCCAGCAGGTAGCGACGCTGCAGCCGATCACGGTTATGAGAAACATCCCGGTAGGTACGCGGACCGTGTATTCCTACTCGCCGTATGCCGCAGCCACCCAGACGGTACTGCTGCCGACACCTGCCTCGACGACGGCACCTCGTGCCGCCCGGACGCCACGCCGGTTTGATGCCGGTGAGGCCAACCAGCCCGGACGCGCGGCCGCCGGTAACGCTGGTGATCGGACTTCCATGCGATCACCGAGCGTCCCATCCGCCGCCGTACTCAGCGGCTGGCGGACCACCCGTTCGGCCACACGGACCATCCGGCGTACCGGCGGTCCCAAGCTCGTCGCGATTCGCTAACCGGTCACCTCGACGGGGCACATCGCCCGTGAGGACGGCCATCCGGGACACGGCGTCGGAGACGATTCCGTCCACCCGCCGTCGTGGGACCCTCGCGAGGGTTGCACTCCCCCCCCGCGGCACCGGCTTCATGCCGGTGCCCTTTTTTGGCGCGAGCCCCCGGCCGCTACGACTTCTTCTTCTGCTTGGCCCACTGGTCTCTGAGCGTGACGGTACGATTGAAGACCGGACGCTCGGGCGTGCTGTCGGGATCGACGCAAAAATAACCGAGTCGCTCGAACTGGACGCGATCCCCGGGTTCGACCGACCCCAGGGATTGCTCGAGAAAGCACTCGGGCAATGTCTCCAGCGCCCCCGGATTCAGGTGACGTGTCCAGTCCTCGTCCCGGGCAATTACTGCCGGATCGGGCTCGGTGAACAGGTGGTCATACAACCGCACCTCCGCCGCCACGGCGTGCTCGGCCGACACCCAGTGAATGGTCGACTTCACCTTCCGCCCATCCGGTGCCGAACCACCTCGGGTTTCCGGATCATACGTACACCGCAACTCCACCACCTCGCCCGACTCATCCTTGATCGCCTCGTGACACGTCACGTAAAAGGCGTAGCGGAATCTGACCTCGCGACCGGGCGCCAGGCGGAAGAACTTCTTGGGCGGGTCCTCCATGAAATCGTCCCGTTCGATGTACAGCTCGCGCGAAAACGGCACACTCCGGGTCCCCGCCGACTCGTCCTCGGGGTTGTTGATCGCCTCGAGTTCCTCAACGGTCCCCTCCGGGAAATTCTCTATCACCACCTTCAGGGGACGTAACACCGCCATCCTCCGCTCGGCAGTACGGTTCAGGTCTTCCCGCAGGCTGTGCTCCAGTACGGCGATCTCGGTCACGCCGTCAAACTTGGTCACGCCGATCCGCTCGCAAAAGGCACGGATCGCCGTTGGAGTGTACCCCCGTCGACGCAGCCCCCGGATCGTCGGCATCCGAGGATCGTCCCAGCCGTTGACCATCCCCTCGTTGACCAATTGCAACAGCCGACGCTTGCTCATCACCGTGTGGGTCAGATTGAGTCTCGCGAACTCGGTCTGCTCGGGCGCGTAGATGCCCAGTTTGTCGATGTACCAGTCGTACAGTCGCCTGTTGTTCTCAAATTCGAGCGTGCAGATCGAATGGGTCACGCCCTCGATGGAATCCGACTGGCCGTGTGTGAAGTCGTACATTGGGTAGAGACACCACTCGTCTCCCTGGCGATAGTGGTGCGCGTGGCGAATCCGGTACATGATCGGATCGCGCATGATGAGGTGCTTCGACGCCATGTCGATTTTCGCCCGCAGCACGTGCTCGCCATCGGCAAATTCGCCTCCACGCATCCGTGTGAACAGGTCGAGGTTCTCCTCGATCGACCGACCACGAAACGGGCTTTCGACGCCCGGCTCGGTCGCGGTCCCGCGATTCTGACGGATTTCCTCAATCGTCTGGCTGTCCACATACGCCATCCCCCCCTCGATCAGCTGCACGGCCCACGCGTAGAGCTGCTCGAAGTAATCTGATGCGTAACGCACCTCGCCGTGCCAGCCGAACCCGAGCCAGGTGATGTCCTGCTGAATCGCCTCGACAAAATCGACGTCCTCCTTGGTCGGATCAGTGTCGTCCATCCGCAGGTGACACGCCCCGCCGTATTCTTCGGCAATTCCGAAATTCAGGCAGATCGACTTGGCATGCCCGATATGCAGGAAGCCATTGGGTTCGGGCGGAAACCGAGTCACCACGCGGCCGTCGAACGTGCCCGAGGCATTGTCCGCCTCGACCTTCTGACGCACAAAGTCGATCGAACCGCCCTCGTTTCGATCATCGCCTGGGGGGGCCTGGTCTTGGCTCATGATCCACCTTCCTGGTCACACAGGGGCAATGCCCGGTCGATCCGGGCCAGCACGCGGTCCCGGCCCAACAATTCCAGACACTCGAACATCCCGATCCCGGCAGGCTTGCCGGTCACCGCCACGCGAACCGGATGGATGATCTGTCCGAGCTTCATGTCCTGCCGCTCGACCCATCCCTTCATCAGGCTCTCGAGCGATGCGGCATCAAACGCATCGGTCGCCGCGAGTTCATCCCGAAACGCCGCAAGATTCTCCGCCACTCCCTCCTTGGCCAACCGCTTGCTGACGGCTTTCTGGTCATACTCGAGTTCCTCGTCACTCGTAAAGAACTCGTCGAATTCAAGCACATCGGAATAGATCTTCAGGCGGTCACCCATCGCCTCGAGGAGCGACGCCACAAACGTACGGGTGCCCTCGTCAGAGATGTCGGTGATGAGCCCGGCCGCGTGGAGGTATCCGAGACACCGGTCGAGTCGTTCATCCGGACACGACTCGCCGATCCAGTGGCCCTGCAAGCTGGCAAGCTTGTCGGTGTCGAGACCGGCAGGGCTCTTGACCACGCGATCCAGTGTGAAGGACGCGACAATCGTCTCCCGTGACATCACCTCGGTCTTGTCATCCAGCGACCACCCCAACCGGGCCAGCGCGTTGAAGACCGCCTCGGGGCGATACCCCATCACGTCGTAGTATTCGACCATCACCGGGTCCGGCCGGTCGTCGCCGTCGCGGCCGATCCGGGGGAGAATCCGGTCGGCCGCTTCAAACAGACGGCGAAACTGTGGGTTGTTGCGGTACTTGTCCAGCTTACGCTTCGAGAGCTTCTCCTGGGTTCCCGGCGCCGCGACATAGGGCACGTGGGCGAACACGGGCAGGTCGTGCCCGAGTGACTGGTGCAAGAGGGCCTGCACCGGGGTGTTGGAGAGATGCTCTTCGGCGCGGATCACGTGTGAGATCTGCATCGCGGCGTCATCAACGACGGTGGCGAAATTGTAGAGCGGGCTGCCATCGCCGCGCTGGATCACCGGATCGGGAATCAGCGCCGCGTCCCACTCGACCCGGCCGCGCACGGCGTCCTCGATCACCACCTGCTCGTCTCGGGGCACAACAAACCGCACAACATGAGGCCGTCCCTCGGCGAGGTACGCCTCGACCGTGCTGTCGTCGAGATCCAACGAGCTGCGGCGGCCGACGTAGGAGACCCCATCTGCCTCGGCCGCCGCGCGTGCCGCCTGAATTTCCTCGGGCGTTTCAAAGCACCGGTACGCCTTGCCCTCTGCCAGCAGTCTCTCGGCGGCGGCCTGGTACAGTTCGTCCCTTTGGCTCTGGAAGTATGGCCCCAGGTCACCTCCCACCTCGGGCCCCTCGTCCCAATCGAGCTTGAGCCAGCGGAAGGCGTCAAGAATCGGGACCAGCGCCGCGTCGACGTTTCGCTGGCGATCCGTGTCGTCGATCCGCAACACGAACGTCCCGCCGTGATGACGGGCAAACAGCCAGTTGAACAGCGCCGTCCGCATGCCACCAATGTGCATGTAGCCGGTGGGACTGGGGGCAAATCGCGTACGGATGGCGGTCATCGGTGTCCGGGAGAATCAGGCTGCGAGGGACAATCAGGTGGCGGTCGATCTTAGGCGAGGCTTTTGGCGAGGGTCAATGAGGTGCGGCGAGGTCGGCCAGGCGTCTCAGCGTCCAGTGCGAGTCGCCGGGACTCAATTCGTATCGACCCGCAAAGCGGTCCGCATGAAATTGCAGGATCCCCCCCTGCCGCACCAAGACCGCCCCAGTGTCCGACTCGTACTCGCCCCCATCCCACCTCGTCACGGTCCCGCGTCCGCCGCCGACCGGCCCCTCGTAGTCGAGGTACACGCGACGGTGGCTCGGCAGTGACTCCGCACGCCAATGCGAACCTCGTGCCGGGTCATCCAGGATCCGCCACGTCGCCAGAGGCCCTTCGTCGTCAAGCTCCAGGAGCAAGTCCCAGTGAAGCACCGGGTGATCGTGAGTCAGGATCGTGAATCGGCGCACGGCTTAGAAAGACACAGAGGCTGAAAGGTGGAACACGATTTGCACACCTCATACCATAGATGATCCTCCCGGACGACTCTCGCTTCCCAGCCGGATTTCCTGATCGATGACGCCCCGAGAAGTTCTCGCCCTCTGCCGCGAACGAGAAATCCGGGCCGTCGACCTGCGGTTCATGGACTTTCCCGGGGCACAGAAGCATTTCACCATCCCCGTCGACACGCTGAAAGAAGCGTCATTTGAAGACGGATTCGGGATCAGCGGATCGAGCCTGCAGGGGTGGCAGGCGATCAACGAGAGCGACATCCTGGTCGTACCACAACCCGAAACGGCCTTCGTGGACCCCTACCGGGACGGCACGCTGGCGATCCTGGGAAACATCCAGGACCCGATCACGCGCGAGGATTATGCCAAGGATCCTCGCAATGTTGCCCGCAAAGCCGTCCATCACCTCCAATCCCTCGGGCTGGCCGACGACGTGCGGATTGGCCCGAGGATCGAGTTTTTCGTATTCGACGACGTCCGATTCGGGCAAAACGAACACGAGTCGTTTTATCACGTGGCGAGTCGAGAGGGACCGTGGGCTGATGGCAGGCATGAGGATCCGGCCACGGGCATCCGTCATCGTCACGGGTACCTGGCTGTGCCACCCACCGACACGCTCCAGGGGCTCCGCAACGAGATCCTCGCATCACTCATCGAGTGTGGTGTCGGTGTGACCGGGCACCACCACGGTGTCGCCTCGGCCGGACAGTGTCGTTTTGATCTCGCCCCCCAGTCGTTGGTCACAGCCGCCGATCACCTCGTCCGTGCTCGTACGCTGATCAAAAACGCCGCCGCGGCTGCGGGCCAGATGGCGACATTCATGCCCAAACCACTCTGGAATGACAACGGATCGGGGCTCCATCTCAATGTCTCGATGTGGAAGGACGGGGCACCCCTGTTTGCCGGTTCGGGATACGGCGGACTCTCCCAGATCGCGATGCACGCCATGGGGGGCATCCTCGCCCACGCCCCCGCACTCTCGGCCTTCTGCTGCCCGACCACCAACAGCTTCAAACGCCTGGTCGCAGGATTTGATGCGCCGGTCAACCTGACTTACAGCTACCGCAACCGCTCGGCGGCGATCCGCATTCCCGTGCACGCGGCACGGGCCGAGGACAAACGGTTCGAATTCCGTTGTCCGGATGCCGCGGCCAACGCCTATCTCGCACCCGCTGCCCTGCTGATGGCGGCCCTGGACGGAATCCAGAACCAGATCGACCCGGGCCCGCCGCTCGACAAGGACCTGTATGACCTCCAGCCCGAGGAACTCCGAGACGTCGCAACGCTGCCGGCATCACTCGCCGAATCGGTCGAGGCCCTCCGTGCCGACCAGGAGTTCCTGCTACGAGGCGACGTCTTTACCGAAGACGTGCTCGACACCTGGATCTGGTACAAGACCGAGCACGAGGTGAACGCGATCCGTCAAAGACCTCACCCGTTCGAGTTCTCGATGTACTTCGACTGCTAGCAGCCGGTAGCCAGGATCACATCACGTTCTGCGGGTAGTTGCGACGAGTCTCCAGCGACTCTACGCGTTGTCACCAACGCAGCTACCCTGCGAGTCACCGGGCCATGGCTGTCGTTGACTACTTGCCCGGGTCTTTCTTGGCCTTCGGCTTCACAACCCGAGCCGTTTTGATGTAGTCCATCCGGGGAAACTCCGACTTCAGATAGGCGTTTCCCTCGCCCTGGATCGCCCCCTGGTTCGGTCGTTCTCCGTACTCGGCGTTAACCTTTCCAACCGACTCCATGCCCTCGACCACCTCGCCAAATGGTGTGAAGCCCATGTTGTCCAGGAAACCGTTGTCCTTGAAATTGATGAACAGCTGGGTTGTGCGCGTGTTGGGTCCGGCCGTGGCAAACGTGATTGTCCCCTTCTTGTTACTGTGACCGGTCGGCCGATCGTCGCGCAGATTGGCACGTCGCCAGCGTCGCTGGACCTTCGGATCCCCGTTGATACCAAACTGGACAATGAAGTTGGGCACGACGCGGAAGAACCGACACCCGTCATAAAACCCACCCGTGACCGCCTCGTGAAACCGATCCGCGCCCAGCGGAGCCCACTTGCGTGTCACCTGGACGGTGAAGTCCCCGCACGACGTCTCAAACTTCACACGGTAACTCTCGGGGCCCTTCGGCGGAGTCGGCTTCGGCAGCGCCACGGACTTCTTCTTGGTCGTCTTCGCATCTTTCGCCGCCGGCTTCTGTTCCACGGCCGCGCCGGACAGCACCCCGATCGCCAACGCCAACATCATCACGCGTGCCCAGGTCTTCATGTGTCATTCCTTCATTCAGCCAGGTGTCTTGTATCGTGCGTGACCGCCCTACGGTCCTGCCGCCTCTGCCGCCTCTGCCGCCTCTGCCGCCTCGCCATCCAACTCGTCCTGTCCGCCCACACCGCCTTCATCCGGGACCACCCGGGCGGTCTTGACGTAGTCCAGGTTCGGGAAGTCCCGCTTGAGATATTCATTTCCCTGTCGCTCGATCAGCGGCTGCTGGGGCCGTTCTCCGTATTCGGAGGTGATGGCGTCGATGTGCTCCATCCCGGACACCACCTTGCCAAAGGGCGAGAAGCCCTGGCCATCGAGCGATCCGGCGTTGTTCTTGAGATTGATGAACAACTGCGACGTCCGGGTGTTGCGGCCAGACGTGGCAAATGTCAGAGTCCCGCGCAGGTTGCTCTGTGTCACCGGATCGTCCGAGATCGGTGTGCTCCACTTTTGATGCTCTTCGGGATCGCCATTGATGCCGAATTGCACGACGAAGTTGGGCACGACGCGGAAAAACCGGCACTCGTCAAAGAACTTCGCCTCGACCAGTTCTCGGAACCGACTGGCACCCAGCGGCGCCCAATCGGGGTACACCTCGATCACGACCGTCCCACGGCTCGTTTCCATGTTGACACGGAAGCTGTTGGTCGCCTTGCCAGCTGCCGACTTCGCCGAACGGACCGGCGGCGGTTCCAGCGAATCACCCGCGCACCCCACCAGACTGGCTGCAACCAGCCAGGTCATCACGCTGAGACCACCTCGATTATTCATCACCTGCTCTCTCCTCTCTCGGCTCATTGCATCCCAACCTAAACCGTCCGTGACGCCCGATCAATCGGCTCTCACCCCAATCAGACGACTCCCCCATCGCCTGGATCCGTCACCACCACCGTCCCCTCGACCGCAGTCCGAGCGGCAAAGAGCTCCGACAACCGACGGGTCATCGGACCCGGCGCATTTTCAACCCCCCCTCCGATCTCCCGTCCGTCGACCTCAACCACCGCCGCCAATTCACCCATCGTCCCCGTGCAGAACATCTCGTCGGCACGGTACACATCAGTCAGTGACAGGTCAGTCTCGCAGTGAGCGATCCCATTCGCCGCACAAATCTCGAGGACGGTCTCACGCGTGATCCCCTCCGGACAGGCCACCGGACGGCTCGTCTTGACCGTCTCGCCATCGACCACGAAGACATGCGTCGCATTCGTCTCGGCCACGAATCCTCTCTGATCGAGCATCAGGGCGTCGTCGACGCCCGCCGCGTTTGCCTCGATCTTCGCCATGATCGACTGCAGCAGGTTGTTGCTGTGGATCTTCTGGTCGAGGCAATCCGGAGGGAACCGCCTGATGCTGCTGGTGCCGAGCCTGACACCCGCCTTGTCGTAGACCGGCGGCTTGTGCTCGGCCAGCACGATCAAGGTCGGCCCCGCCTGGTTCAGTCGGGGGTCCATCCCCGAGGTGATCTTCAGGCCTCGCGAAAGGGTCAGCCGGATGTGCACGCCGTCAAACATCCCGTTGCCCTCGAGCGTCCGCGTGATCTCGGTCGTGATGTCCTCATGACTTGGAATCGACTCAAACGACGTGGCCAGCGCCGAACTGCGGAGCCGATCGAGGTGTTCGGTCAATTTAAAGATCCTGCCCTGGTACAACCGGAGCCCTTCCCAGACTCCGTCGCCTCCCTGGACGAGTGAGTCGAAGGGGCTGATGCCGGCCTGGTCTCGATGGATCAACTCACCGTTGATGTTGATCAGCAGGTCGCGGTTCTTCTCGTTGAATGTTTGCTGCATGTCTCTAAACCAATCGATCGGCGAACAGGCGGTCGTAGCAGGCCTGGCACTCGGCGAGCAATTCCTGGAGATGTTCCGGGACTCGGTCAGGCTTCGGCCGATACCCCCGGAATCCGGTCGACTGCTCGACCTGGTCATACCAGTGTGGGGCCCAGACCCCATCGCTGTCACGACGCCCCGGAGGCCAGCTGAGCATCGCGTCGGTGAATGAAACTCCCACCGCTTCGCAGAGCAGCCCCATCACCCGGCGGGGGTTTTCCAGCACATCCCGTGAATCGACGATCGGCGGAGGGGCCCCGGTTCGCTCCACCACCCGGTCGTAAACCTCGACCAGTTGCGGGATCCCCAGGTCCTCCATCGCCGGAATGTCGTTCTTGACGATGTACGATGTGATCATCTCCTCGGGATCTCGAATCAGCAGGCAGTTGGTCAACCCGTCAATCCACTCGCGGCCCATTTCCGGCAGCAGGTGATGAGCCATGTGCTTCTGGTAGAAGATGCCCGCCGAACCGTGTGTCGATTCGGTCAACCACGCCACCGCAGCCTCCCAGTCGGTCTCACCGGCCTCGATCACTTCACGGGCCATCGGGTGGTCCTTGCCGGTGACCGACAGGTAGTGTGCATAGAGAGGCTCGTCGACCACCACCACGTCGGCGCGGTTTTCCCAGGCCCGCATCATCGCGGTCGAAATGTTGCGTGGGCCCGACCACATGGCGATTCGCTTGACCGCACCGGCCACCGACGATGTCTCGTTCATGGTCTCTCCCGTCTTCACTCACAAGGAGTCAGTCTTGGAACACGCAGCCTGATGTCAGGTGGCACACCAGGGCCCACCGGACAGAAGGCCTGGCAGCTGGTCTGAGAGGTCGGGCATACCACCGGATCGGGAGGCAACCAGCGACCCCACGCGATTGGCCAGGCTGGCCGATGCCTGCAGCGGCCAGCCCAGCCAGGTGGCCCAGATCATCGCCGCGGTGAAGGCGTCACCCGCTCCGACCGTGTCGGCCACATCGACCGCTATGCCCTGGCAATCGGCCACGTCGTCTCCTCCCCTTACGAAGCAGCCGCCGGATCCACGGGTGACCCAGGCACCATCCAACCCGTAGGCGTCTTGCAGCCCCGCCGTGATCTCGACCAGGTCGCCCCCCGGCCAACTCAGGGCCTCGGCCAACACCCCGAGCTCTTCGTCATTGAGCTTCACGATGTCGGCTCGCCGCAGAGAGTCCTCGATTGTCGAGAGCTCCCAGCAGTCCTTCCGCAGGTTGATGTCGTACACGCGAATCGCCTCCGGCGGCATCGCCTCGAGACACAAGGCAATCGTCTCGCGCGACCGCTCGCGACGCTGGGCGATCGTGCCGAAGCAGGCCGCCGACACGGTCGGAAACAGCGACTGCCAGCCGTCGGTCCACTCGAGGTGATCCCACGCCACCGGTTCGTGGATCGTGTAATCCGGCTGTCCGTCATCCGACGTCGTGATGGTGACGGTGCTCGTCGGCTGCTCCGAATCCCGTTGAATGTGCTCGGTGACCAGGTCCTGGCTCTCCAGGAACGATACGATCTCGTCACCGAGTTCATCACATCCAACACGCGAGACCACGAGTCCCTCGGCGCCCAGCTGGTTGGCGTGCCAGGCAAAGTTGGCCGGCGCACCTCCGGGGCGGCGCCCATCGGGAAACACGTCCCACAGCAACTCGCCCAATCCCACAATCCTTGGGCGAATCGGAGCCGTCGGTTCTCGCTCGTCCGAGTCACCTGCTGCCATCGTCACCGGCGGGGTCCTTTTGGAGGAAGACGGTGGCGCGGATCGGCCGGACAGGACGCTTCAAATAACCCGGCAAGGACTCGAACCTTGAACGGCAGGACCAAAACCTGCTGTGTTACCGATTACACCACCGGGTTAGGCAACCGCGAGGAAGTCTAGGTCTCGCGGTGCGAGGCTTCAAGGTCGGACGACACGTGACCGAGTCAGTCGTTTCGGAGTTTGAGATCGAGTTCGTCGAGCTTGGCCCGAATCTCGTTCAGAGACGTCACACCGAAATTCTTGCTCGACAACAGCTCATCGGGAGTCTTCCGGATCAGCTCGCCCAGCTGCGTGATGCCCAGCCTGGCCATGCACTTGCGGGCTCGCACTGAGAGATTCAGGTCGGCGACCGGTTTCTCGATCAGGGCACGTTCCTCGGGAGACATATCGGTCGGGGCAAAGACAGGCTCGAGTTCCTGCTCCTTGTTGATGTTCTGGCCGATGGCCAGCCCGTGCATCGTCAGCAGTTCCCGGATCTCCACCAGAGACGTTTCGCCGAAGTTTTTGCCGGACAGCAATTCCATCTCGGTCACACGCGTCAGATCGCCAAGCGACTTGACGCCGATCCCCTCGAGGCAATTCCGGCTGCGGACAGTCAGCTCGAAGTCTGTCACCGGACGGCTCAGCAGCTGCTGCATCCGGAGCTCTTCCTTAGCCAGGTCCTCGTCGTAATACATGTCGGCCGTGGCCTCGATGTCCTTCAGGTAGAGGCGAGCTTGAGCGTGGTTGGGGTCGGAGGCCAGCACACGGCGGAAGCAGAATTCGGCCGCCTGGTAATTCTCACTGTCCTCGTACAACAATCCCAGGTTCAGCAACGCTCCGAGGAATTGTGGGGGCCGCGACAGCGACTGCTCATAGAGGCTGATCGCCTCGTCGTCGTTGCCGTGACGAGCGTTTTCCAGTGCGAGATTGAACAGCGCCCGGCTGTGGTGCGGGTCCATGTCGATCGCTCGCTCGAACGACTCGACCGCCGCCGCGGTGTTGCACTGGTCGGCCAGGATGCAGCCCATCTGGTAGGAATACTCGGCTCTCGCAGGAGACCCCTCCGGGGCCGACTTCAGGGCCGCCTCGGCCTCATCGAGACGACCGGAGGCGCGGATCGTACCGACACGACGCAGGGCACATTCGATCGCGTCGTACCCCGACTTGGCAGCCTGTTGAAACCGCTCGCCGGCCTCGTCGTTCTGGCCCAGAGACATCAGGGAACAGGCATCATAAAAGATACCGGTCGCGTCGTCGGACACCCCGCCGAGCAGGTCGTGCGCCTCGGCGTGACGACCCAGCAGGTGCAGGCCGATCCCTGCGCGAACCGCCATCGAACCCTGCCCGCCACTCTCATCCACCAGCACACCCACTTCCTGGCGCACCTCGGTGATCTGAGGACCGGACAAGGCCTCACAAAGCGTCCCCACTTCGTCGGGACCAAACGAAGGGCTCGTTCGCAACAAGCCACGAACATCAATCGGATCAGCCAGTTTCACTGTCGAGACTCCCACATCGAGCCGCCAGGGGGTGCCGGGGCGAGGAATACGCGCAAGCGCGGTGCCGCCGGCCGCATCGTGCCAGTATAATGACCGCTCCCCCCGTTGCAACACGCCCCGACCCCACACACCGGGCACCTGGCATGCCGCCGCTGGCCCCCCGTCGCCATCACCACACAACCGCCGCCCTGAAAAGGCTCGGGACCCCGTGGGACCTTTTCGTCGTGATCGCCCTTGTCGGACTGCTCCAGGCCGCCGGCCTGGCGGAACCGCCGGCAAGACCGCGTTCTTCCTGGTGGGCCTTTCAGCCACTGATCCGCCCAACCGTCCCCCGTCCCATTTCGTCGCAGGCCCAACGCACGACTTCTCCTGTCGATGCATTTCTGCTGGCGGACCTCCAGGCTCACAAACAGACCTTCGCACCGACCGCACCGGCAGATATCCGGCTGCGTCGTGCCGCCTTTGACCTCCTCGGTCTTCCCCCCTCGGCCGCGCACCTGCCCTCAGCCCCGGCCCGCGGTCAAGCCGAGCCGCCTGGCTGGTGGGCCCGGGCCATTGAGAGGCTGCTCGCCAGCCCTCACTACGGCGAGGCGCAGGCCCGCGACTGGCTCGACCTGGTGCGGTACGCCGAGACCGACGGATTCAAGTCCGATGCGCTCAGGCCCCAGGCCTACCGCTATCGCGACTACGTCATCCGGGCCTTCAACGAAGACCGGTCCTACGCACGGTTCGTGCAGGAGCAGATCGCGGGAGACGAGCTGTTCCCGGACGACCGCGAGGCAATCGTGGCGACTGGTTTCAACCGGATGTGGCCGGATGAGAGCAACGCGTCCAACGTGTTGCTGGCACGCCAGGACGCCCTCAACGACCTCACCGCCAACGTCGGCAATGTCTTCCTGGGACTCTCGATGGGCTGTGCCCAGTGTCACGACCACAAATTCGACCCGATTCTCCAGACCGACTTTTATCGCCTGCAGGCCTATTTCAGTGGGATCGTGCTCGAGAACTCGATCCCGCTCGGCACTGCTGCCGAACTCGCCGCGTACCAGGCCAAGCTCGCGGCATGGCTCGAAATGACACGGCCATTGCGGGAGGAACTGCGAGATATCGAGACGGCCGGGCGGGCCAGGGCATTTGCCATCAAGCGCCGCAAATTCCCGGCCATCGTGCTCCTGGCCGTCGACACCCCACGCGAAGACCGAACTGCCCGACAACACCAATTGGCCTTCTGGACCGAGCGACAACTGCCGGTTGACGAAAAGAAACTGGTCGCCGCACTCGAGCCCGCCCAGCGGAAACGGCGCGAGGCCATCAAGAAGGCACTCCAGGCGCTCGTGGCGATCCGCCCGAGTCCGCCCGGACGGCACGAGGCGATGGCAACGATCGAGGTTTCCTCCGGACCCGCCCCGACGTATCTGCTGGCGGGTGGAAACTACGAGGTGCCTCTCGAGGAGGTCGAGCCCGGGCCGCCCGAGGTGCTCGGGCAATCGACCATCACTCCTGTCGACCTGCCAACTCGCCGGCCCGGCAGCTCGGGACGCCGTGCCGACCTGGCCCGCTGGCTTACCGCCCCCAACCACCCTCTGACCGCCCGGGTCATGGCCAACCGGATCTGGCAGAGCCACTTCGGCGAGGGACTGGTCGCCAACGCCAACGACCTCGGCAAGCAGACCGCACCTCCCAGGCATCGCGCCCTGCTCGACTGGCTCGCGGTCGAACTGGTCGAAAGTGGCTGGAGCATCAAGCACATGCACCGGCTGATCATGACGTCCCAGGCGTATCAGCAGTCGGGGCGCGAACAGGCGGTCGCCACCGAGCCCAGGCCCGGGTCGTACTTCCCTCGACAGAGACTCTCGGCCGAGCGGCTGCGCGACGCCATGCTGGCCGCGGCCGGACGACTCGACACCAGGCTCTACGGATCGCCGGTCCGACCCAAGCTGCCGCCCGGTTTCGGAGCCCGCTATACCTGGAAGGCGAGTGCCAGGTCGGTCGACCGATCACGCCGCAGCATCTACATCCACGCCAAACGCAACCTGCCCTACCCGTTGCTGCGCATCTTCGACCAGCCGGACATGCACGAAAGCTGTGCCAGAAGATCCGAGACGACCGTCGCTCCCCAGGCCCTCGTCCTGCTCAACAGTGAACTCGTGATCGAATTCGCCAGCGGTGTCCGGAAGCGGATCCAGGATCTGACCTGGTCCAAGGACATTCCGCTCCGTGTCAAGACAGCCTGGCAGCTGGTCCTGGGGCGTGAGCCTTCGAGTGAAGAGCTGGCCGAGGCGATCTCGTTCCTGGACTCCCAGGCAGCCCGCTCGGACGCAGACGACGACGTCGCGAAGGCCAACGACGCATTGCTCGATCTCTGCCACGTCCTGCTCAACACCAACGAATTTCTCTATATCGATTGAACCATGTCGCTTTTCAGCACACACCTTCCCCTCCTGCACCGCGACACAGCGACCAGCCGCCGGGATTTTCTGTCGCGCACAGGTGCCGGATTCGGTGGCCTGGCCCTGGGTGCACTGGCGGCCGGTGAGGGTGTAGCAGCCGAGTCGATGAGAGCCCGCACCGGGCACGGCACCACTGCCGCACGCAGTGTGATCTTCCTGTTCATGGATGGCGGCCCGAGCCATATCGACACGTTTGACCCGAAACCCGAGGTCAACCGGCGAGCGGGACAGCCGCTGCCCGAGTCGATCGAACGCGTGATCACGCCGATGGGGGTCTCCGAGAATCCCCTGCTGCCAACAAGGCGAAGCTGGAGACAGTACGGCGAGAGCGGGCTGCCGGTCTCCAACTGGTATCCCCACGTTGGCCAGCACGCCGACAAGCTCTGCGTGATCCGAAGCTGCACCGCCGACGGGCTCAACCACGTTGGCAGCGTGTGTCAGATGAATACCGGCAGCATTCTCGCCGGCCGCCCCAGCCTCGGTGCCTGGGTCGCCTACGGACTCGGGTCCGAGAGCGAGAATCTCCCGGGCTTCGTCGTGCTGCTGGACAACGACCGCGAACCGCCCGGTGGGACTCGAGTCTGGGGCACCGGTTTCATGCCGGCCACGTACCAGGGAACTCGCTTTCGCCAGTCCGGTTCCCCGATCCTGCACCTCGCCCCCCCGGGGTCACTCAACGACAGGCGGCAGCGAGGCAAGCTCGACTTCCTGACTCGCCTCAACCGGCGACACCAGTCGATCCGGGGCGGAGACGACGAGTTGGAAGCGCGAATCGCAGCCTACGAATTGGCCTATCGCATGCAGTCACATGCCCCCGAGGCGGTGGATATCTCCCAGGAGACCGCTGCCACTCAGAGCCTCTACGGGCTCGACAATTCATCCACCAAGGCCTTTGGCCGGAATTGCCTGCTGGCCCGCAGACTGGTTGAACGGGGAGTCCGCTTCATCCAGCTCTATTCCGGTTCTGGCAGCAAGTGGGACGCCCACTCCAAGATCGAGCAAAACCACACCGCCCGCTGCCGCGAGACCGATGTACCGGTGGCCGGGCTGCTGGCGGACCTCGAACAGCGGGGACTGCTCGACGAGACACTTGTCGTCTGGGGTGGAGAATTCGGACGGACGCCGATGTCAGAAAAGGGCGACGGCCGAGACCACAATCCTTACGGATTCACGATGTGGATGGCCGGAGGCGGGGTGAAGGGAGGCCGGATCATAGGAGCCACCGATGACTTCGGCATGCACGCCATCGAGTCTCCGGCCCACGTGCATGATCTGCACGCCACGATCCTGCACGGGATCGGACTGGATCACGAACAGCTGGTGTATCACCTGCAGGGACGCCCCGAACGTGCCACACTCAACGAGGGCTCCGTGATCTCCGGCGTCTTCTGAACACGCCAGGCCCTAGTGACGCAACAGGAACTCGTTGCTGTTGATCAGGGCGTGCTGGATGTCCCGCAATCCCTCAGCCCGGTTTCCCACGCTCTGCACGTGTCCTACGGCCAGCCGTGTTTCGGCGGCTGTCGGACGACGAGACAGCGTCGCGAGATAGAGCGACTCGACAATCTTGCCGGTCGGCATGTCCGCCGACAGCCACCGGCCCAGCCGACTCTCCGGCTCATCAAAACGATCCAGGATCCCGGCGTTGTTGATCAGGTGAACCACCTGGTTGAGCGTCGGATCGGTCTCCCGAGCACAGTCACATCGCACGTCGCGGACCGGCTTGGTGAAAGCCTTGAGGAAGTTGTGGTCCACGGCTCCCTCGGCCAACTGCGTCGCTCGGGTCCCCAGCGGATACCCCTTGTACTTCTCGGGCACACCAGTCGCCTGCGAGATCGCATCCAGAATCTGTTCGGCCGAGAGCATCTTGACGACAGCCGAGGTGACATATTTTCGAGGATCGGCGGAGTGCCGGGACTGGTCGACCGGCCGAGCCCCCTGGCGATAGGCCTGCGAGATCACAATCGATCGAATGACCGGCTTGAAGCGGTAGTTGGAGGCAGCAAACTGGCGAGCCAATTCGTCGAGCAGCCTGGCGTTGGACGGCGGATTGCTCTCGCGGAAGTCATCCACCGGCTCGACGATGCCGAGCCCAAACAGGTGGGCCCAGATCCGGTTCACCGTCGATCGAGCAAACCAGCGATTTTCGCCTCGGACCAGCCAGTCGGCGAGCTGAGTCCTGACGTCCTCGCCGACCGCCACATCGCTGGCCACCTTGCCAAACGCGGTCGGCTTCATCACCGCGCCGGTCTCGGCATGCTTCACCTCGCCCGATCGGCCGACATAGACGATCTCGCGGTCGAGACCGAAGACGCGGCCCTTGAGCTTCACGCGAGCGAAGTAAGCCGCGAGGCCATAATAATCGTCCTGCGTGATCGACTCGTACGGATGGTTGTGGCACTTGGCACATTGAATCCTGACGCCCAGGAACAGCTGGGCGGTGCTCTCGGCCGCGTCCTCGGGAGTCCTCGCGACACGGAAGAAGTTGGCCGGCGGGTTCTCGATCGTGTTGCCCCGGCTGGTCAGGATCAGACGCGCCAGGTCACCAAAGGAACGGTCCTCGCCGAAATGCCGCACGAGGTAGCGGTGCAGCTTGTGGACACCCCGCTCGGTGATCGATTCGCGATTGCCTCGCATCACGTCCAACCACTTCATCGCCCAGAATTCCGCAAACTCGGGCCGCTCGAGCAGTCCATCCACCATCGCCGTGTACTTGTCGGGGCCCTTCGCGTCGAGAAACGCGGCAGCTGCCTCGGGCGATGGCAACGTGCCCAACAGGTCAAGATACACCCGTCTCAGATACGTCCCGTCACTCGCCGGAGCGGCACCACGGAGTTGCAACTGGCGGTGCTTGGCGAAGACGAGCCGGTCGATCTCGTTCTCTTCCTCTCGCTTCTCCGCCACGTAGCTGGGGTCGGTCTTCACGTACGCCAGCCTGACACTGACCATCTGGTCGAGGTACCGCACCAGCACGGCCACCTCAGCAGTCCCGTGAAATTCAACCAGCCCGTTGTCGCTCACGGTCGTGGCGTCGATATCGCTCGTGGTGAAAACAGCCAGGTGTGTCACGTCACGACTCGTGCCGTCGGCAAAATGGGCTCGTGCCACGAGTTGCAGACGAGGATTGGATGAGTGCAGCACGCGCGGCCCCGGGATCACGTCAAGCCGCTTGACCCCCTCGGCCGTTTCATGCACCCGGGTCCCCTCGTAGATCCACTGCCTGAGCAGCGAGAACGCGGGCTCGGTCCCTCGAAACCGGCGGCCTCCGACGTGCGGCACACGATTGGCCGCCTTGGCCAGGATCAGGCTGCTGTCGGGATTCTGAGGACTGGTGCGGCGACCAAAGATCTCGCGAGTCAGGGTGACCCGGTCGAGCTCCGGCTTGTAGCCCCGCAGGCTCAGGCGGAACCCGTTCTTTCCCTGGGGTGACCCGTGGCAGGCCCCCTGATTGCATCCACCACGCGACAGCGCCGCGATCACCTCGGTATAGAAATCCACGGGCACGTGGGTGCCTGCCCCCGACACCACAACCGATGTGCTGGCGGTCTTGCCGCCAAACGATGCGTGTACGGTGGTCTTGCCATCCCCGACTACGTGCAGGACACCATCTGCGGTGACCCGCACCACACCTGGATTCTCGACGCGATAGGTCGCCACACGTGACAGGTCGCTGGCACGTTCGGCCTTGTGAATGCCCAGGACCGCCAACCGGGCCATGTCCCGCTTTCCACTCAGAGTCACCGACGCGGGCAACACGAGCATCGAGCCAGGTTGTTCCGGCTTCACGGTCGACTCCGCGGTGACCGGCTTGCCGGCACGCGACGCCGCATCGTCAGCAATTGCCGCCGGATCGTTCGCGCTGCAGACCAGGGCCACGACCGCAGCAATCGCCATCCTGTATGACATCAGCTTCCGCACCATCCACTCCCGATTCACGTTGTGCATCCTGGATCCTGTCTCAAGCCCTGCTCTCTATTGGCCGGCCGCTGCGGTCACTTCAATCTCAAGCGTTTCGCCACCGGCGGACTCCTGGAACCGCTCCACCCGTGCAATCCCCGAAAGCGACATCTTGTAAGTGCCCGGTTTCATGCCCGCAGGCACCTTCACCTCGAGTTCCACCTCGTCAGTCCCCTCAGGTACGACAATCGTCCCCGGCAGGTCCAGTCCCTTGACCGTGCCGAGCGACAGCATGACAGGACCGCGAAATGGTGCGAGCCGGTTGGGCCTCAACCCTACCTTCACCGAGGACCCCGCAGCGACCTGGACCTTCTTCTGTGACGGACCGGGCTTGAAGGCGACGACGATGTCCAGGTCAAACGTCCTGGTCAAGGACAACTCGCGGCCCTCGTGGACAGTCGTTCCCGTCACCACGACTCGCTGGCGATGGGTCTTGGTGTTCACATACGACTCGAGGTACCCGGTGGTGACACCGCTGTCAGCCGTGGCGTCGCCGATATGCAGCCTCACGCGGGGTTTTCTCAGCTGGTTTTGATCGAGTTCTCCGCCTCGTGCCACAAACCGGATTGGGTTATGGAACCCAGCTGCGCGGGTGGTCTTCACACGGACCTCGGCCGTCTGGTAACGGGGAAGCGTCACCAGCGGCTGGGCCAATTCAAAATCAAAGGGCACGGTCGGCAGCACGACCACGGCGATCCGCTCGGTCAGAGTCGGTGGCAACCGCCTCTGGTCCTCCCGCAACTCGAATGGCTCGCCATGAGGCCCTCGCCCGGTCGGTCGCCGATCGATCAGCGGTCGAGTCGACGCCAACGCCGTGATCTCTGGCTTCTCTTTCGAGACACCCTCGACCTGGATCGTGTAGATTCCGGGCTCAGTTGACGCATCGCAGAGCAGGTAGTTGTCGATCTCGCGGGTCCCCTGCTTTGCGTCGTTGATCTTGAGCGTGATGCCGCGGGGGGCTCCCTTGAGCCGGAAGGTCACGTCACCTGCGACGGCGACCTGGTTGAGTGACAATGGAAGGGGCTGCCGGGTTCCCTGGGGGAGCGCCACCCGGGTGATACCAGAAGACAGGACGAGGTGTGGTTCGCGTGGCGCGAAGCGAATCGCGTAGGCGTACTCCGGACCACCCCAGTTGACCAGTTCTCGAACCACCAGCGTGTATTCGCCATCAGCCGACGGGCTGACATTCATCCTCGCCTCGTCGAGCCCCGAATCGTCCGCCCGCGACACCTCTTTTCCCTTGGCGTCCAGCAAGATCAACTCGAGGTCCGCTGGGGACCCGATCGTGTGCGTCTCGACCACGACCTGGTACAGAACGCCCTTCTTGAGAGTCACACGGAAGTGGTCGACATCGCCCGGCCTGGCAATCACACCGTGAAGCGCCGCCGGTACCTCGACGAGACTGGCCTGGGCCAACTCGTCGTTCGGTTCTTTCTCGACGCGGGCGGCGAGCGAGCTGACCCGCAGCGGCAACCACGTCGACAGTTGATCGCCCGACCGTTTCAGAGCCAGCATCATCCGTCCATCAATTACGCCCGATGGCGTGACCTTTGTGGCGGCTTGCTTGTCGAAAGGTCCCAGTTGAGGAAACAGCAGGTCGGACACCTGGCCGGTCGGCACCATGGCGGGGACGGCCACACGTGCCGGCGCAAACTGACCCATTCTCAGGATGTAAGTCCAGTGCGGCGAGCCGCGGAATCTCGAGTCTCGCACCTCCACCGTGTAACGACCGGCCTTGTCAAACTTGTGAGCAAACCTCAGGTCGAAGAACAGGCCAACGTCGTTGTCCTTCTGGACGATCACCTTGCCGCTGGCGTTGCGAATCGTCACCAGGGGGTCCAGTCCCTTGCCCAATCGACTGCCCACTACCTCGAAGGTCACCTCCTGACCCCCGATGGCATCAAATGCGAAACGATCGACATCCTCGTTGGGAAGCGATCCAGCGATCGCGATCGGCAATTCCACCACCTGTGGAGCCTCTTGCGGGTTGATCCCCTTGGGCATCGCCATCTCTTCCTCGGGCACCGACGAGATCTCGTCGACCAGGAAGATATGTGCGTTGGACAGACCACTCTGGGTCGCCAGTCGCAGGCCGTAGAACCCCAGCGGTGTCGATCCGGGCAATGACACATCGTAGACCGCTTTGTCCGACGAGGTCGTCCCCACCGCGCTGGCTTTCACCTCGCCACCGGGGATCGAGATCCACAAGCCGGTGGCCAGCTCAAGTCGCGATCCGTGAAGAATGATCCGGGTCGTCTCACCGCGAGCCAGGGACGCCGGCTCGATGCTCTCGACAAACGCCTGCCCAAATGAGGGTGATGGGACGGCGGCCAGCAGGCCGAGGATGAGACTGGAGAGCCAGGGTGCGGTGGCGAAGGGTCGGCTGACGCACGGATGGGTTGTCATGGTCTTTCCCGCTGAAGAGTCTCGGGTGGCGAGACGATTTGGCCAAGCGAGGCAAGGGAGGGCAAAAGAGGGAGGAAACGGGATTCGGAGGAGTGATATCTAGTCGACAGCACCTCGCGAATTCCACCTGATCATTTTCAAGGACGCATGGACGTTTGTCAATTTGTGTTGAGGGCCTCTCGGCGTTGCAGTATCCTGCCTGAAGCGAGATCACCCCTGTGATCTTGCCTCTCCACGAGTCCTTAACCACGCAATCGCCAGTCAAGACAACATGGTGAGTCGCCAATGGGCGACGAGGTGATCTGATGCTTTCGATTAATGGACAAGCTCCCCGTCTGTGTGACGGCACAACCCGCCGCGAGGCACTGAAGATCGGCGGACTCGGCATGACCGGGCTCTCGCTCGATACGCTCATGGACCTCAACGCCGCCTCGGCCAAGCCGGCGACGTCTCGCGAAACCGGCAGCCACTCGGCCAGCTTTGGCAAGGCCAAGCGTTGCATCGTCCTGTTCCTCTCCGGAGGTGCATCTCACCACGACACCTTCGACCCCAAGCCGAACGAACCGGCTGAGGTGCGAGGCGAGTTTGGCCAGATCCAGACACCGGTCCCCGGCTTGGTGATCAGCGAGCACCTGCCACGAACGGCCAAGTGGATGGACCGCGTGGCGTTGATCCGCTCGATGACTCACGAGTCATCGGGCCACGCCGGCGGCGGCTACTACATGTTCACCGGTTACAAGTACCCGCGTGGCGAGGGCGCGGCGAACTTCATGGGTCGCGACGAGGCCCCTCACATGGGTTCGGTGCTTTCGAAAATCTCGCCGGGCCCCGGCCCGATGGTCCCTTTCTGCCTGGTCCCGCGTCGCTTGGACGCAGGCAGTGGCCGACGTGCCGGACAGTGGGGCGGCTCGCTGGGTGGTAAGTTCGACCCCCTGCAGACCGGTGGCAACCCCAACGACGACAACTTCAAGCTGAAGCACCTGCCGCTGATCGCCAACCGGCCGGCGGCAGTGATCCAGCGGCGGAAGAAGCTGGTGGACCAGTTCAACAGCCAGCTCGATTTCCTCAATGACAACCCGCTGGCGAGGACGATCAGCCAAAACCAGCAGAAGGCTCTCGACGTCATCACCTCCGACGCCGTCCGCCGGGCCGTCGACCTCTCGACCGCCGACAAGGAACTCCGTAGCCGCTACGGCCGCAACCTGTTCGGTCAGTCGGTGTTGCTGGGCAAACGACTGCTCGAGGCGGGGACACGGCTGGTGCAGGTCAGCTGGCTCCGGACCCAGGGCCAGATGGGATACGCCTGGGACAGTCACTGGAACAACTTCCAGGCCCTCCGCGAGGATCTGATCCCGCCATTCGATGTTGCCTTCACCTCGCTGATGAATGATCTCGAACGCGAGGGGCGTCTCGACGACACGCTCGTCGTGGTCGCCGGCGAATTCGGCCGGACGCCCAAGGTGACGCTCAAGACGGCCGGTCGCGAACACTGGTCGAATGTCTTCAGCGTCGTGCTCGCCGGAGCAGGGATTCGAGGCGGCCAGGTGTACGGGGCGTCCGACAAGATCGGCGGATTCCCGGGTGACCGACCGGTCTCGCCCGGTGATCTCACCGCCACGATCTATCATTGCCTCGGGATCGACCCGCGGACCGAGATCCACGATCAGAACGGCCGTCCGTTCTTCATCAGCAGCGGTAACCCGATCGCCGACATCATTGGCTGATCTCGCCGCATTCCTCGGTCTCCATGCCCGCCTACCTCCTCGCCACCCTCGACACCAAGGGCACCGAGGCGGCGTGGTTGCGTGACCGACTCGTCGCACTGGGCACCGACGTCGTCCTGGTTGACACCGGCTGCCTTGGAGCGGCCGCGGTGGAACCGGACATCTCTCGCGAGGAGTTTTACGGGCTCGGTCCCACCGGTGTCGCGGATCTGGCCGAGGCGGGGGACCGTGGCCAGGCCATTTCAGCGGCCGCCGATGCGGCGGCGAAGCTGGCGGTGGCAAAATGGACCGACGGCCAGCTCACGGCCGTCATCGGCATCGGGGGTTCGGCCGGCACGACGATCGCAACATCGGCCATGCGGGCACTGCCGCTGGGCGTACCGAAGCTGATGGTCAGCACGCTGGCCAGCGGCCAGGTGAGACCCTGGGTCGGTGACAGTGACATCCTGATGCTCAACTCGGTCGTCGACATTCTCGGTCTCAACCGCATCAGTCGGACAGTGCTCGACAACGCTGCCCGAGCCCTGGCCGGCCTCGTGACGACGGCGCCGGCGCCGGCGGCCGATTCCGATCGTCCGCTGGTGGCCGCGACGATGTTTGGCGTCACGACTCCCTGTGTCGAACAGGCCCGCGAGACGCTCGAGGAGGCGGGCTATGAGGTGCTCGTCTTCCACGCCACCGGCAACGGCGGACAGGCCATGGAACGGCTGATCGCCGACGGCTTGTTCGCCGGGGTGCTCGACATCACCACCACCGAGTTGGCCGACGAACTCGTCGGCGGCATCCTCTCGGCCGGCCCCGACCGGCTCACCGCCGCCGGGGCCATCGGTATCCCGCAGGTGATCAGCGTCGGCGCAACCGACATGGTCAATTTCGGGCCTCCCAGCGACATCCCCTCGAAATTCGCTGACCGCCTGTTCTACGAGCACAACCCGACCGTGACGCTGATGAGAACCACGCCCGAGGAAAACCAGGAGCTCGGGCAGCAGATCGCTCGGCGGGCCGCCGCCGCCAACGGCCCCGTCTCGATCCTGCTCCCGCTACAAGGCGTCTCGGCCATCGATTGCTCCGATCAGCCCTTTGATGACCCCGTGGCCCGCGAGGCCCTGTTTGGTGCCATCCGGGACCAACACGGTACAGCGTCGCTGGAAGAGCTCCCGCTCCACATCAATGATCCGGATTTTGCCAATTCGGCTGCCCGGCGACTGCTGGACATGATGAGCCGCAGCTAGAATTGACCTCCCCTTCACTCGAGACGACATTGTCCCATGCCCGCGTTTGCTCGACAGGACATTCTTGATCGACTCCGTGCTCAGATTGCAGCCGGGAAGCCGATCGTCGGAGGCGGCGCGGGAACCGGGTTGAGTGCGAAACTCGAGGAGTCCGGGGGAATCGACCTGATCGTGATCTACAATTCCGGCCGATTCCGGATGGCCGGTCGCGGATCTCTCGCAGGACTGATGCCCTATGGCGACGCCAACGCGATCGTGATGGAAATGGCCGGCGAGGTGCTGCCGGCCGCGCCCAACACGCCGGTTCTGGCCGGGGTCTGCGGCACCGATCCCTTCCGCCTGATGCCTGTCTTTCTGGAGCAGGTTCGCGCCGCCGGATTCTCGGGCGTCCAGAACTTCCCCACTGTTGGCCTGTTCGACGGAACAATTCGCACGGGACTCGAAGAGACCGGGATGGGGTACGGGCTCGAGGTCGACATGATCCGCCAGGCCAGCCAACTGGACCTGCTGACCACGCCGTATTGTTTCAACCCGGACGAGGCGACGGCGATGGCCGAGGCGGGGGCCGACATCCTGATCCCACACATGGGCCTGACCACCAAGGGTCTGATCGGGGCCGACACCGCCATCTCGCTCGAACAGGCATCCGTCCGCGTGCAGGAGATGGCAGACGCCGCGAGGCGAGCCAACCCCGAGATCCTGGTGCTCTGCCACGGCGGTCCGATCGCCGAGCCGGACGATGCCCAGTACATCCTCAACCACACCGACGGGGTCGTCGGGTTCTACGGCGCCAGCAGCATGGAGCGTCTTCCCGTCGAACCGGCCATCGAGGAACGTACGCGCCAATTCACTCAGTTGAAACTGGGGTCAGAGCTTGAATAGTGAATAGTGGCTTTGGTTGCCTCCATTCACGGGTCGTCTTGCTTCCACATAATCACTATTCAAGATCTGACCCCATCGTGATTTTGGGAGTAGGTACCGTGTGGCGTGGATTGCTGATTCTTGTTGTCGGGAGTGTATTGATGTCCGAGGAATATCTGCCGCTGGACGTGGCGGAAGTTGTTGAGGCAGGGCAATACGATCGCCCGGCGAAGAACCCACGTCAGAGCCGGTCGGTGGTGATTGCCAAGCACGGCATCGTGGCGACCAGCCACCCACTGGCCGCCCAGGCGGGTCTCGACATTCTGAAACAGGGCGGCAACGCCGCGGACGCCGCGATCACAGCCAATGCAATGCTTGGGCTGGTCGAACCGATGAGCTGCGGAATCGGTGGCGACGTCTTTGTCATCTACTGGGACAACAAGACCCAGACACTCTACGGACTCAATGGGAGCGGTCGCAGCCCCCACTCGATTTCACGGCAGGTCTTCCAGGACAAGGGACTCGACGAGATTCCCATCAACGGTCCTCTCTCGTGGAGCGTCCCCGGGTGTGTCGACGGGTGGGACATGCTCCGCAAGAAGTTCGGCACGATGGACTTCGACGAGCTCCTGGCGGCCCCGATCTCCACCGCCAGCGAGGGATTCCCCGTCAGCGAGGTGATTGGCCGAAGCTGGGCCGGCGGTCAGGCCGCATTGGCGGAGTGGCCTGACTCGGCACGGACCTACCTCCCCGGCGGCAAGGCCCCCCGCGTCGGGCAGATTTTCACCAATCCGGACCTCGCGTGGAGCTACAGCGAAATCGCCAAACACGGACGCGACGCGTTCTACACCGGCGACATCGCCAAGCGCATCGTCTCGTTCAGCGAGGCAAACGGCGGATACTTTTCCATGAAGGACTTCGCCGACCACCGCGGGGACTGGATCGAGCCCGTCTCGACCACCTACCGCGGCTACGACATTTGGGAGCTGCCACCCAACGGCCAGGGCATCGCTGCCCTACAGATGCTCAACGTGCTCGAGCACCACGACATCAAGTCACTGGGCCACAACTCGGCCGAGCACATCCACCTGTTTGTCGAAGCCAAGAAGCTGGCATTCGCCGACCGCGCCCGGTTCTACGCGGACCCGGCATTTGGCAAGCTGCCGACCGCCGAGCTGATCTCCAAGGAGTACGGCAAGGCCCGCAATGCGCTCATCGACCTCAAGAAAGCCGCCACCAACGTCCCGCCCGGCGACCCCAAGCTCGGGCACGGTGATACCGTCTATCTCACCGTGGTCGACAAGGACCGCAACTGCTGCAGCTTCATCCAGAGCATCTATCACGGGTTCGGTTCCAAGGTCGTTCCGGGCAAAACCGGGTTCTGCCTGCAGAACCGGGGACAGCTCTTCGCGCTCGACGATGAGCACCTCAATCGGCTCGAACCGCACAAGCGGCCGTTCCACACGATCATCCCGGCATTTGTGACCAGAGGCGGCAAGCCGTGGCTCTGCTTCGGCCTGATGGGCGGAGACATGCAGCCGCAGGGCCATGTCCAGGTGCTGATGAACATCATCGACTTTGGGATGAACGTGCAGGAAGCGGGGGATGCAGCCCGGATCCGCCATATCGGCTCGGCAACCCCCACGGGTCGACAGGCCGACCCCGGCGGCGGGTTTGTCGCCCTCGAGACTGCCGTCTCGCCCCAGGCTATCCGCGGCCTGCAGAGTCTGGGGCACCGGGTGGTCCGTGCTCCGGGATCCTTCGGAGGCTACCAGGCCATCCGGATCGACCACGGCAACGGAGTTCTGCACGGAGCAACTGAGCCTCGTAAGGACGGTGCGGCCGTCGGCTATTGACCCCAATTGACGCCCACCTGTCTTTGTCGACAATAAACGTCGTGATGCGAAGACTCACCCCCACCTGCCTGGCCCTCGTGGTTCTGCCCGCCCTCCTCTCGGTGGAAGCAACGCCGCCGTCAGACAACCTGGCCGGCAAGACGCGCGACCGCAGCCCGATCTCGCAGGATCTCTCGCCAGATCGCACTCTCGTCGCCACGGCCAACCACACGTCCGGCACGGTGTCGGTCGTCGCACTGTCCACGGGGCGTGTGCTGTTTGAGGCACACTGCGGCGGAAGGCCGATCGACGTCGCCTGGTGGGACAGCGACACGTTGCTGGCCAGCTGCCTCGAAGACGACACTGTCATGGTGTTTCGCTGGACAGGCGATCGCCTGCAGCCGATCAAGACCATCGCTGTCGGCAACGCCCCCCGTGGCCTGGCCGTGACCAGATCACCCGTTCCTGGGTCACAGCCCGCAACAGGGAGGGGAAAGAAGACGTCGCCAGAATGCCGTGCCTTTGTCGCACTCTCTGGCGAGGACGCCATCGCGGAATTCGATCCCAATTCGGGGCGCTGTGTGCGTCGGTTCCCAACCGGAGGCCAGCCAAGCTGGCTGACCCCCACACCCAACGGACTCTGGCTGGTCGCCTGTGCCAATGTGCCAGGCGAGGTCTGGGTGCACGACATTCGCACCGGCCAGAAACTCAGCCGTCGCACCATCTTCGACGACGGCTTCAATCTCGGACGACCTGTCGTGCTGTCCGACAGCGAGACGATCATCCTGCCGACTCCGATCAATCGCAGTTTTCCGGTCCACGAAACCAACGTGCGACGCGGGTGGGTGATCGACAACCGGCTGACCCGGATGCCGCTGCCCGGCGGCGAGTACTGGCAACAGAAGCAGATGAACCTCGATGAGCACGGAGCCGGCTGTGGTGACCTCAACGCGGTGGCACTCAGCCCCGACCGCAAGTGGCTGATCGGCACCTGTGGCGGATCGCACGAGCTGGTCATTCTGAGATTCCAGGAGCTGCCCTGGCCATCGGCCGACCCGGGCGACTTCCTGCCCGAGGCCATGCGGGACAATCCCCACCTGTTCCGACGCGTTGAGCTCGGTGGCCGACCCGTGGATCCCGTATTCCTGGACAATCACAGGGTGCTGGTCGCGAACTACTTCGACAACTCGCTGCAGGTGATCGACGTTGCCAGCGCGGAGATCACCCGCACCATGACCCTGGGTCCAGCCGGGCCCCTGTCGCTGGTTCGCCAGGGTGAGCAGATCTTCCACGACGCGGACCGGTCGCGAGACGGATGGTTCAGTTGCAGCACCTGCCACCCTGACGGCCACACCAACGGCCAAACCTTCGACACCGTCAACGATGGCAATCACGACACCTACAAGCTGGTGCCGTCCCTTCGGGGCGTGACCCGGACGGGGCCCTGGACCTGGCACGGCTGGCAACAGAGCCTGCCGGCCAGCATTCGCAAGTCCCTGCACGACACGCTGTCGACCGAGGACAACCCGACCGACACCGACATCCAGGCCGTGATCGCCTACCTCGGTTCGCTCAGGCACCCCAGGAGCCGGCATCTTCGCGCCGATGGCGGTCTATCACCGGCAGCCGCCAGGGGACAACAGTTGTTTCAAACCACCGCCAGTTGCACTGATTGCCACGCCGGTCGCGACTTCACGACCGCCGCCACGTACAAGGTCGGCCTCGAATCACCACGGCTGTTCTATCCCGAATTCAATCCGCCGTCGCTACGCGGCCTGCATGCGAAGCGTCGGTTTCTGCATGATGGCCGGGCCCGCAGCCTGCGGGACGTGCTGACCAAGCACCACCGCCCCGAAAAACTCACCGGCAAACCGCTCTCAAAACAGCAGCTCGAAGACCTGATCGCCTACCTGCTGTCCATATAGCTCCCTTCTCACACACCGGATCGACACCCATGTCACAACTCACCCCCGCGCTCAGACTGCTGGCCTGCACTCTCGCCTTCAACACGATCGACTCGAGCCTGCTCGCCGAGAGCCTGCTCGAGCAGCAGCCTTCGGTCGAGGAGATCAAGGCCGAGGCCGTGGCCAAACGCCCCAGGGTCCCGGGCCAGTTGCTGATCAAGCTGCGAGACCGTCAGAAGACCAGCAGTGGCGAGGTCCAGGCACGGACGCGGCCGGTGAAGTGGGAGGCCAGCGAAACGGCAATCATCATCTGTGACATGTGGAACGGCCACTATTGCCTGCAGGCGGCCCAGCGGGTCGACGCCATGGCACCTCGCATGAATCGGGTGATCACGAGTGCCCGTGCTCACGGGGTCCTGATCATCCATGCCCCCAGCGGCTGCATGAATGTCTACGAAAATACGCCTCACCGCTGGCGCATGAAGCTCGCCCCGGCGGCCAAGACCCCGATCCCTCTCAAGGGGTGGTGCTACCGGGATCCGGAGCGCGAGCCGGAACTGCCGGTCGACGTCTCCAAGCAGCCCTGCGATGACCCCGTGGTGGGAAAGGCCGTGCGACGATTCTCCAAGCAGCACGACGCGATCAAGATCACAGGTTTCGACGGAGTCAGCCACAGTGGCCAGGAGATCTACAACGTACTGCACCAGCAAGGGATCAAGAACGTGGTGCTGATGGGCGTGCACACCAACATGTGCGTGCTCGGTCGCCCGTTCGGCATCCGGCAGATGGTGGGGCTCGGTTTCCAGGTCGCCCTGGCTCGTGACCTGACTGATGCCATGTACGATCCCAGGCAGCCTCCCTATGTCAGCCACACTCGGGGCACCGAGCTGGTGGTCGAACACATCGAGACTTACTGGTGCCCGTCGATCCTTGGCAAGGACCTGACGCGGGTCATCGCCGGCTCGGCCAATCCTCGGCTCCCGGCCAGGAAGAGTTCCCGGAAGGCCGCCGTGGGCAGGTAACACATCCGCGGTCACCTCGTCTCCTGGACTCTCTCCCCTGGACCCACGACATGGCTCCGCCCGTCGACGTGCGATACGGCAAAGCGGCTCACGCGGCCCTGGCCATCGAACCGGAGCGATTGCTTCAGAGCCGGTCGGCCCCGAGTCCGCTCGACGACCTGCCCACCGCGATCGCCACCGCCCTGGCATCGCCGCTGGACTTCCCCTCACTTGACCAGGCGGTGATTCCTGGCGACCGGATCGTCATCGCTCTCGACCCGGACACCCCCGGATCCGACCTGATTCTCGCGGGGATCTGGAATGTACTCGAAACCCGCGAGATCGACCCCGCTGATGTGCTCGTTCTACAACCTCGCTCGTCCTCGCCAACCGGGGCCCAGGTCGATCCTCGCGGCGCACTTCCCGCAGCGATCGCCGAGTCACTGAGCTGGGAGGTGCACGATCCGGACGAAGACACGGGTGGCCACTACCTGGCGACATCGTCCTCGGGCGAGCCCGTCTACCTGGCCGAGGCCCTGATCGAGGCGGACCTGGTGATCCCGGTCGGCCCAGTCGCCTTCGATTCGGTACTCGGATACCGCGGAACACACAGCGTGTTGTATCCGGGACTGTCCAATGCCGATTCCATTGCCCGGTCGCTTGGGCAGGGCCACCGCGAATTGGACCCGGGCGACGCGCGTCCACTGAGGCAGCTAATCGACGATGTCGGTTGGCTGCTCGGAGTCCAATTTTGCGTGCAGGTCGTCCCGGCCGCCGGGGACGGAGTATCGGGCGTCTGGGCGGGGGCTCCCGAGTCGGTGTTCCGCGAAGCATGCGAGTGTCTGGAGTCGACCTGGCGGGTCGAGATCGAGGAGCGTCCTGACCTGGTGGTGGCGTCGATCGAATCCGACGCCGGGGGACACGGATGGGAGCAGGTGGGGCGTGCCCTGTCGGTCTGCCGCAGCCTGGTGGCCCGGGAGGGCCGTATCCTTCTGCTGACCGATCTCGACGAATCCCCCGGCGACGGATTGTCCCTGTTGCGCGGGGCCGACGCCCCCGCCGACGCCATCTCACCACTGCAGTCACTCGCTCCGAGCGATCTTATGCCCGCCACGCAGTGTGCCGAGGCGGCCGACTGGGCCCGGGTTTACCTGCTGAGCCAACTCGACAACGATCTGGTCGAGGACCTGTTCATCACTCCGGTTGAAAACCTTGACGAGGTCGGTCGGCTGCTCGCCCTGCCCGGACGGTGCGTGATCGTCGAAAACGCTCAGCACGCCTACGGCCGGGTGCGAGTGGATGGCTAGCCGACACTGCGAATCGACCGCGGATCCCATGCGGGCCCGGTCTCCCGGTTGATCCTCGTGTCAAACCTCTTATAGACTGGACGTTGCTCTAGACGACTGACAACCGGAGTGGGCCTGGTGCAGGCTCCGAGCCGGACCACACGGATACCCTCTACCAGGAGACCCGGACGATGGCACAACGTACACGTCGAGAATTCCTTGAGCAGTCCATGTTCGCCACCGCCGCTGCGGCCGTGGCTGGCTCACCCGCCTACGTCCCGGCGGCCGACGAGCAGTCCAAGAGCCCCAACGAGCGTCTTCAGGTGGCCGTGGTCGGCGTCCGCGGGCGCGGTCAATCTCACCTCGGCGCGTTCGCGCGACGCAAAGACACCGAGGTGGTCGCGGTGGTCGATGCCGACGAGGCGATTGGCCAACAGCGAGCCGAGAAGGTGGGCAACAGCTCCGGCCGGAAACCAAAGTACTTTGCCGACATGAGAAAGGCCTTTGAAGACAAGTCGATCGACATCGTCTCCATTGCCACCCCTAACCACTGGCACGCCTTGGCGGCCATCTGGGCCATCCAAGCCGGCAAGGATGTCTACGTCGAAAAACCGGTCAGCCACAACGTCAGCGAAGGTCGGCGCATCGTCCAGGCCGCCCGCAAGTACGGCAAGATCGTCCAGACCGGCACCCAGTGTCGTTCGACCGGTGGCACTCAGCAGGCCATTGACTACGTGCACCAGGGCAAGATCGGCGACGTCAAAGTCGGCCGAGGACTCTGCTACAAGCGTCGCGGATCCATCGGCGCACGCGGCAAGTACGACGTCCCGGCCAGCGTCAACTACGACCTGTGGCTCGGCCCCGCACCCGAGAAGACGCTCAGCCGACCTCGTTTCCACTACGACTGGCACTGGCAGTGGGACTACGGCAACGGCGACCTTGGCAACCAGGGCATCCACCAGATGGACATCGCCCGCTGGGGCCTGGGTGTCAACCACATTGGCCACTCCGTCTACAGCTACGGCGGCCGACTCGGATATGTCGACGCCGGTGACACGGCCAACACACAGGTCAGCATCCACGATTACGGCGACAAGCGGCTGGTCTTCGAGGTTCGTGGGCTGCCAACCGATCGACTCAAGGGCGCCGGCGTGGGCGTCATCTTCGAAGGGACCGAGGGCTATGTTGTGCTCTCCAGCTACAACGGTGGCGCCGCTTTCGATCCCGATGGCAAAGTCATCAAGAAGTTCAGCGCCGGTGGCGATCACTTTGCCAACTTCCTGTCCGCCGTCCGCAGCCGGAAGCACACCGATCTCAAGGCCGACATCGAGGAAGGACACCTCTCGAGTGCCCTCTGCCACCTCGGCAATGTCTCCTATCGCCTCGGCCAGACCATCTCTGTCGCCGACATGCAGAAGCGGTTCGACGGCGACGACGAGGCGACCTAAACGCTCGAGCGAGTTGTCGGACACCTTGGCAAGAACAAGGTCGACCTCGCCTCTCAGCAACTCGTCTCAGGAGCCGCCCTGCGAATCGACCCAAAGAAAGAGGTCTTTGTCGGGACGGGTGCCGAGGAGGCCAACCCGCTGCTGACGCGGAACTACCGCAAGCCGTTCGTCGTGCCGTCCGCCAAGGACGTCTAACCGGCAATGATGAACGGGCCCCGTGACACACAGTGGCGGGGCCACGTGATGCGGCGAAGAAACTCGCAAGACCGCATGTCGGGATCCCCGTGATCCGGACATGCGGTTTTCTTATTGAGCAGCCCCCGCGAATCCTGCTACAAGCCCGCTTCTCACGGACCTGTCGCGAGAATCGCTCCGATGACCACGCCAGACGCCGCACGCAACATTCAACCGACAGCCCCACGGCGAGCGCTGGCCTGGTGCCTGCTCGCACTCGTGCCAATGGCCACCGCCGTTGGATTCGAGTGGGCCGGACCACGACCTCGCCCGATGACCGGTCCAGCCGAGACTCGCCCGGGGCTCGCATTTGATCAGTACCTGGTCAATCTGGGACTGGTGCCTGACCAGGCTGAGCACAAGGCGTATTTCGCCTTCACCAACACCAGCGACCGTCCGGTGAAAATCACCGCGCTGCGACCCAGCTGCGGCTGCCTGGATCCGCGACTGCCCAAGACGATCTGGGCACCCGGTGAACGCGCCGTGTTCTCCCTGAAAATCCTGGCCACCCGGGAACCGCCGGGCCCCAAGGAATACACCTGCCGCGTGGAGTATGACGATGGAGAATCGCGGGAGACCCTGTTGAGGCTCAAGGTGGACCTGCCGGAACAGAAGCTCGTTGTCACGCCCAAGGCACTGATCATCTACCAGAACACCCCCGACCCGGTCACCAGGCCCATCGCACTGTCTCGACACCTCAGCCGCAGGATCAATCTGCTCGATGTCAAGACCTCCTCGCCGCTCGCCACGGCCGCCATCGGGCAGGACAGGATCAGCGCCGAGGGCGTCCGCACCGCCGAAGTGCTGGTGACCGTGGGTGACGTTCCTCCCGGTCGCCACCAGGTCTTTGTCCATATCGCCACTGACGACCCTGATTATCCCGAGGTCCGGGTGCCGGTGTTGGTCATGGGACCATCACCTCGCACCGCCACACCACCTCGCACGTCCCCCGAGAGTGCCAAAACTCGCTAGGCACACTGCAGCGGCGATGTCGCCTCGGCCTGAATTGAGTGCTAGGATAGTGAGGCTGGGGCCGTAGCCCCGAATCCCTCTTCCACCCACGCTGCCAACCAGCGGACACCATTATGCTCCAGGTCGACGGCTCCATTCAGAAGGCGTTTTGCGACGGGATGTCCCGACGCCGGATGCTCGAGGTGGGATCGCTCTCGACGATGGGTCTCGGGCTCCCCGGCCTTCTCGCACAGCAGGCCGCGGCTGCTCCAGAGGGAGATGGAATATTCGGGCGGGCCAAGCGGGTCATTCTCCTCTTCATGTGGGGCGGGCCGGCTCACCAAGACACCTGGGACATGAAGCCCGATGGCCCGGCCGCCACGCGAGGCGAGTTTCGGCCGATCGGTACCAGTGTCCCGGGGCTGCACATCACCGAGCACATGCCGATGATGTCGCGCCACGCCGACAAGCTCGCAATCATCCGCTCGGTCGGCCAGGAAGACAACAACCACTCGACGGGCGCCCACGCTGGGCTCACCGGTCGGAAGCACGAGTTGAAGCAGGAGTCGTTCAACGCCAGGCAATCCGACTTTCCGCACTTCGGCAGCGTGCTCAGCTACCTGCAACCCAACCGGGGCGGACTCCCTACCTTCGTGGCTCTGCCAGAGATGATCCATACCACCAACGGCGCCATCACGCCGGGACAGGGTGGCGGGCTGCTCGGTCGTCGATATGACCCGTTTCGCATCAACGAGCATCCCGACCGCCGGGACTTCTCGATCGACAGCATCCGCCTGCCCCAGGGCGTTGGCCTCGGCCGCATGGCCGGTCGACGCGCGTTGTTGGAAGGCGTGGACCGTACGGCCCGACTGGCCGACCGTGCCAACTCCAGCCAATCGCTCGACCAGTTCTACCAGCGTGCCCTCGACATGGTGCTCTCGCCCAAGGCCCGGAACGCGTTTGATCTCTCGCGCGTCGACGACGAGCAGCGTTGGCGATACGGCTACCACGCCTTCGGCCAGAGCGTGCTGATGGCACGTCGGCTCGCCGAAGCGGGCGTCAAGCTGGTCACCGTCTACTGGCATCGTGAACGTAAGACCATTGATTCGAGTTGGGATACCCACCTGCTGAACTTCACCGAGCTCAAGCACCGGCTGTTGCCCTCGGTCGATCGACCGATCTCCGCGTTGCTCGAGGATCTGCAGTCCAGTGGCATGCTCGAGGACACGCTGGTCATCTGGAACAGCGAATTCGGTCGGACCCCCCGGATCAACAAGAATGCAGGCCGAGACCACTGGGGGCCTTGTAACAGCGTCGTGATGGCCGGAGGTGGAGTTCCCGGCGGCCAGGTGTTTGGAGCGACAGACGAGCAGGCGGCGTACCCCACCGCCGAGAAAGTCACGCAGGACGACATCGCCGCGACGATCTACCACCTGCTGGGTCTGGAGGCGGAAACCCGGGTCCGAGACCGCCTCGACCGACCCCACGCCATCGCGCTGGGTGAACCGATCCACAAGCTCTTGGGCGGTCATTGCCGGGTGCCCCCCACGGGTGACCCTCCTCCGAGGGTTCACGTGCCGACGGTCGGCCCCTTCGAGACGATGTTGCGAGAAAACGGCAACCGGTTCCTCTGTCTCGAGACGGGCAACCCCGACAACGAGAAGACGTGGCAGATCCAGGGCCTGTCGTCCGATCACCGGTTCACCGATCAGCCGGCTACGCTGACCTACAAGGGGATCTTCTGGAACCATTTCGACTACACGAACATCATGATTCGCTGGACCGAGCCGTCCACGCTCGAAGGAGTGACGCTGTCTCTCTCGGGTAAACCGGTTCCGATCCCCGAGAACGTGGTGTCCGCTGGCCCGGCCTGCACGTGGCAGATTCCTGCTCCCGAAGGGCTGGTTCCCTCGATCCCCACCGGGGCCGGAAAACTGTCAATCGCATTGACTGCACCGGGACGGCAACTGGCTGGGCTGGCCGTCACCGGAGATCCCGTTCGCGAGATGGTGCTCGAGCGGTTTCAAATCGCCTAGCCGAACGAGATCCTGATGAGCGCACCAACACGAGACAGCAGCCAGGCCCATTTCCAACGTGCCCGGCAGTCAATCCCTGGCGGCGTCAACAGCCCGGCCCGTGCCTTCGGCGCGGTCGGTGGCGACCCGCTCTTCATCGATCGCGGCGACAGTGCCTACCTCTGGGACGCCGATGACAACCGACTGATCGATTACGTCGGCAGCTGGGGACCACACATCCTGGGTCATCGTCATCCCGACGTGGTGGCTGCTGTCGAGGACGCCCTGTCGCGAGGCACGAGCTTCGGAGCACCGACGGCGCTCGAGACCGAGCTGGCCGAGGCTGTGATCGAGGCAGTTCCGTCGGTCGAGAAGGTACGGATGGTCAACTCGGGCACCGAGGCCACCATGAGTGCCATCCGGCTGGCCCGCGGGCACACCGGCCGTGACAAGGTCATCAAGTTCGCCGGCTGCTACCACGGCCATGTCGACAGCCTGCTGGTCCAGGCCGGTTCAGGGGCCCTGACCCACGGAGTTCCTTCCAGTCCCGGAGTCCCCGCCGGCTGCGCCTGGGACACCATCGCCCTGACATTCAACGACGCCGAGGCACTGGCCGACACCATGGCCGAAGTCGGATCTGAGGTCGCCTGCGTCATCCTGGAACCGGTCGTCGGCAACATGGGGGTCGTCGCGCCCGAGCCCGGATTCCTGGAGCGCTGTCGCGAGCTCTGCTCCGAGCATGGCAGCCTTTTGATCTTTGACGAGGTGATGACCGGATTCCGTGTCGCCTACGGCGGCGCACAGACTCTCTATGGCGTAACCCCCGACATGACCACGCTGGGCAAGATTGTCGGCGGTGGCATGCCGGTCGGTGCCTACGGCGGGCGGGCCGATATCATGAACTCCATTTCGCCCGACGGCCCCGTCTACCAGGCCGGAACGCTCTCCGGCAACCCGCTGGCAATGGCCTGTGGGCTGGCTACCCTCAAGATTCTTCGGGACACCAACCCCTACCCGGCTCTCGAGGCACAGACCACTCGCCTCGTGAACGGTCTCGATATCGCCGCCACCGAAGCGGGACTCGACCACGTTCTCGCACAGGTCGGCAGCATGTTCACGCTGTTTTTCAACACCGAGCGGGTCACCAATTACGACATCTCGGCCCGCAACGACACCGAGCGATTTGCCGCGTACCACCAGGGCATGCTGGCCGCGGGCGTTTACCTGCCGTGCAGCCAGTTTGAGGCCAACTTTGTCTCGGCGGCCCACACCGACCACGACATCGACGCCACGATTTCGGCGGCGAGGGACGTCCTGGCGTCCCTGGCCTAACGGCCCACCGCGTCGAGAAAGCTGCGAGACTGTTTCATCACGTAGGCCTCGGCCCCCGCGTAGCCAATGGCGCGATAGCCCTGCTCAACGGCCCACTGCGCTTCCTCGGGACTCCTCGCCGGATAGCCGGCGGCCACTCCGTTGGCCAGGCACGCTGCCAAGATTCTCTCGGCCGCCGCCACCACCTCCGGATGATCCCGTTCACCGGGATATCCATACGCCATCGCCAGATCGCCGGTGCCGACCCAGAGCACATCGAGCAACCCCGCGGCGGCGATCTGCTCGATGTTTTCCACACCCTCGATATCCTCAACCAGCGCCAGCAGCAGGACCGTCTCGTTGATGTCGCGGAAATAGTCCTCGCTCGACACACGGCCCCACTTCATTCCCCGCGCCGGCCCAAATCCCCGGTTACCCTCTGGTGCGTACATCGCCGCGGTCCTCAAGGCCTGCGCGTCATCGACGGACCGACAATGAGGAATCAACACGCCCTGGACGCCGAGGTCGAGTGCGTGCATCACCGCTTCCGCATCATTGTTCTTGAGCACGCGGACGACCGGAACCGTCCCGCCCGCGTAGCAACCCTGCACGAGCCGGTCGATCGACGACGGGTCCATCGCGCCGTGCTCCCCATCAAGCAGGACAAAGTCAAACCCGGCGTATCCGAGGATCTCACACAGGCCAGGATCGGTCAGGCGTACAGAACTCGAGAAGATCGTTCCGCCAGCTGCCAGGGTTTCCTTGACGGGGTTGGTTCGGATCGTGGTCATGGGAAAGTCACTTTTGCTGATTGAGTCGAGAGGGCCGATGACACAACTCGCCTGCTGGGTCACTACCGTTTGCCGGCGATGCGTGCCGCCAGCCAGGGATCGGCCGCCAGCACGTGTCGCAATTCCTGTATCAACCGGCTTGTGACGTCGGCAGACCCGGGAACGGCAACTGACTGATTCAACAGCCCGGATTCCATTTCTTCAAGCACGAGCGCCACCGTCGACACCAACCGCTCACGGAACGAGGTCAGTTCCTGCTCGTCCAGGTCGTGCCGCAACAGCGACACCTGCCCGCCCACTGATCGATCTCGCCGGAGCATTGCCAGCGTGTCACCCTGGGTCCGGTACAGGAGCCCATCCACGAAGGCTCGCCGCAGCCGCCCACTGGTGTCAAACGCGTATACCGGATCTTCTCCCAGGTACAGTGACAGCGACCCATCTCGCTTGAATCCGGCGACCAGCCGCGGCGTGCCGGCTGGTGAACAGAATTCGGCTCTCGGCACCAGTGCCGTCGCCTCGGCCATCAGGTCCTCTCGATGGCTCTCGTCACGAGCCATCAGGTGCCGGTCGCCTGGGGAGCGACGACGGCCGAGACTGCCACCGGTGCGGCGACCGACGGTTCACGTTGGGTGATGCCGTTGTCGTCGGTTGTCTCCGCGTTGTCCGAGGCACGGACGCGATGGACGCCACCCAAATCGGCCAGTCGCTGCATCATCAACTCGGTTACCTGCTCCAACACCTCTCCCTTGGGCTTCAGCGCGTAGTAGTCGGTGAGATCAATGGGATCACCGTAAGTCACTCGGACGTGGCTGCGAGTGAAGAAGGGCGCAATCATGTCGGCCCCACCGGGCACATCGGCCATAAAGGCAGGGTAGACCGGAACACGAGACTTCAGGGCCAACCACGCCACACCCAGATTGCCATCCAGTACGCCGCTCCCGGTGAGATTGATCTGGCCTTCAGGGAAGACGCCGACAATGTGGCCACGCTTGAGTTTCCGAAGAGCATCTCGGAGTGGTCCGGTGTCCTTGCCATCGCGACTGACTGGAATCGAACGCATCGACTTGCAGATCCAGTGCAGCCCCTTCAACACGTAGTACTCACGGGCCATCATGAAGCTGATCGTTCGCACATTGTAGCGTCCCGAACCCAGGTGGTGGTTCATCCACAACTGCATCGGATCCGCGGCGCTCACGTGGTTGGCGATCACCAGGGCCGCCCCATCACTCGGCAGGGGACACGGCCGGTTGCTTCTCCAACGCCACATCAGCCCCACGAAGAACCGTTCGACACAATAAAGCATCCAGGCGGTTGCATCGACGTCGTAACGAGACACGCGATACGCGATCACGCCAACGGTGACCACGGCGTACGTGGCCAGGAGCAAGACCGCAGCAGTCTCGGACATGTCGAAGCGGCTCGGAGAGGTCAATGGCGCCGAGAATTCGGCCGATCCGGACGGCGCCGGAGCGACTCACAGGAGGCGAGGCTAACTTCCCACAGGGAAAACTCCAATACCGAAGCCAGATTCGATTCACACCCGTCACGACCGGAATCCGGTTTGGAAGACAGCGAATTCATAGTAGACGTCGATGTCATGGCTGGCGGCATGGCGGCGACTGGAGCCAGGAGCGAACTCGGGCCATAATCAGCCCCCGCCTCCAGGACGCCGAGAACCACACGCATGCAGATCGCCATCCTTCACGGCCCCCGGGATCTTCGGATCGAAGATCACCCTCTCGACACCGAGAATCTCGCACCCCGCGAAATCTGGACTCAGACGAGGATCAGCGCGCTGAAGATCGGGACGGACCGCGGCAATTTCGAGGGCGCCGAACAGGTTCCCGGTGCTCCCGACTTTCCCCGTTGGGTCGGTGACAGCAATCTCGGCATCGTGCGCGGCATCGGCAGCGACGTGACCGAATTCACCGTGGGTGACCGGGTTGTGCTCAACCTGCCTCACCAGTCCGACATCGTGGTCGACGCCGACGGCCCGGTGGTCAAGGTTCCCGAAGGTGTACTGGATGAAGACGCGGTCTATGCCTGGCTCTCGGCCCTCTCGGCCCTCTGCTACCGCAAGGCGGCCTTTCAGCCGGGCGAAAACGTGGCCGTCGTTGGGCTCGGCGTCCTCGGCCTTGGCGCTGTCGCGCTGGGCCCCCTGTTCGGCGCCCGGACGATCGGCATCGGAAACAGCCCGGTCCGGCTCGAGATGGCCGAGTCGGTCGGAGCCCATGCCGGATTCCTCTACAACGACTCGCAGCTGCACGAGAAACTCGACACATTCACACGCGGTGAAGGAGTCGACCTGGTGGTACTCACCGCCAATCCCTGGCCGGCTCACCGCACGGCACTCGAAATCGTCCGGCCCGGTGGCCGTGTGGCCATCGTGGCGCTGTCGGGACGAGGCGAACCACCGCTGGATTTCAATCCGCTTTCCATGGAGCTCTTTTACAACAAGGGCATCTCGCTGGTCGCGGTCTCTCACACGGCCGGAAATATCTACCCAGCCGATGGACGCGACCGCTTTGACCGCAAGAACGCGGTGCGCTACGTGCTCGACCTGATGGCCGACGGCACGCTCAGACCGGGATCACTCGTTACCCACCGGATGCCCTACACCGAGATGGCGACCGCATACGAAATGATCGACCGTCGTGAAAAGTCGATGCTGGGCGTACTGTTCGAGTGGAACAGCGACGACGCCTGATCTGGCCGGCGTCTCCATACCGTGTCAATCGCTCGACTCGGCCGCCAGTTCATCTCGCACGGCCAAGAATTGCGCGATCGCGAAATCGACGTCCTCGGCCGAGTGTGCGGCCGAGAGTTGAACCCGGATGCGAGCCTCGCCACGCGGAACGACCGGAAAACTGAACCCGATCACGTAGATGCCACGGGCCAACAGTCGCTCGGCCATCGATTGGGCGAGGACGGCATCGCCGAGCATGATCGGCACGATCGGATGCTCACCAGGGGGCACCGTGAACCCGTTCGCCTCCATCCCGGAACGGAATCGCCTTGCGTTGTCTGTCAGCCTGTCGAGCAATTCGGTCGACTCGGCCAGCAGATCGAGCGCTCGCAAGGCAGCCGCTGCAATCATTGGCGCCAGGGAATTGGAAAACAGGTATGGCCGAGACCGCTGCCTGAGCATCTCAATGATCTCCGCTCGTCCGCTCGTGTAGCCACCGCTGGCACCGCCGAGAGCCTTACCGAGCGTCCCCGTCACGACATCAACCCGGCCGAGCACGTCACGGTATTCGATGGATCCTCGCCCACCGTCCCCGATCACGCCCACCGCGTGAGAATCGTCGACCATCACCATCGCGTCATAGCGATCGGCCAGGTCACAGATCGCATCGAGTTGCGCGATGTAGCCATCCATCGAAAACACGCCGTCGGTGGCGATCAGGCGATGACGTGCCTCGGCGGTCGCCTGGAGTTTCTCCTCGAGGTCCGCCATGTCATTGTTCGCGTAGACATGCCGCGACGCTTTGCAGAGCCTGACACCGTCGATGATGCTGGCGTGATTCAGAGAGTCACTGATCACAGCATCCTCGGGACCGAGCAGGGTCTCGAACAGGCCGCCGTTGGCATCGAAGCACGACGAATAGAGGATCGTGTCATCGGTCTGCAGGAACTCGCTGATCCGCCCCTCCAGTTGCTTGTGCACCTCCTGGGTGCCGCAGATGAACCGGACACTCGAGAGGCCAAAGCCCCACCGATCGAGTGCCTCGCGAGCGGCCCCCACCACCTCGGGATGATCCGACAGCCCCAGGTAGTTGTTGGCGCAGAAGTTCAGGACCTCGCCGTCGCCGACGGCGATGCGAGCCCGCTGTGGAGAGGCCAGGACCCGTTCTGACTTATAGAGCCCCTGGTCCCTGATCCCGGAAATCTCGGCTGCCAACTGCTCTCGGATTGTGTGTGCCATCGTCGTGTTCCTGGTTGCCGTGCCACGCGCTTTGCCGAATGCTGACTACGACGCCTCGTGAAGACTCGTCCAGTCGAGCACGATCTTGCCGCATTCGCCCGACTGCATCGTTCGAAATCCCTGCTCGAAATCACTCCAGTCGAAACGGTGCGTGATGACGCCGCTGATGTCCAGTCCGCTTTGCAACATCACGGTCATGTGATACCACGTCTCGTACATCTCACGGCCGTAGATCCCCTTGATGGTCAGCATGTTGAATATGACCGTGTGCCAGTCGATCGACATCGCCTCGCTGGGGATCCCCAGCATCGCGATTCGACCGCCGTGGCACATGTTGCTGATCATCTCGACCAATGCCGCAGGCTGCCCGGACATCTCGAGTCCCACGTCAAATCCTTCGCGCATTCCCAGGTCCGCCTGGGCCTCAGCCACGCTCTCACTCCTCACGTCGACCACCCGTGTGGCTCCCAATTGTCGGGCCAGCTCCAGCCGGTAGGGATTGACGTCGGTCACGACAACAAACCGGGCCCCCGCATGTCTGGCGACCGCCGCGGCCATGATCCCGATCGGTCCGGCACCGGTGATCAACACATCCTCGCCGAGCACGGGAAAACTCAACGCCGTGTGCACGGCGTTGCCGTAGGGATCAAAGATCGCCTGAACGTCACGGTCGATTGACTGATCGTGGTACCAGACGTTGGTCTTGGGCAACGCGATGTACTCCGCAAACGCACCGGGACGATTGACCCCGATTCCCTGCGTGTCCTTGCAGAGGTGCCGTCGGCCGGCCAGGCAGTTGCGGCAGTGGCCGCACACGACGTGGCCCTCACCACTGACAATGTCGCCCGGGGCAAAGTCCTTGACGTTGGCCCCGACCTCGACGATGGAACCCACGAATTCGTGCCCGATCACCATCGGGACCGGGACAGTCTTCCGCGCCCACTCATCCCATTCGTAGATATGCAGATCGGTGCCGCAAATCCCCGTCCGTTCAACGCGGATCAGGACATCATCAATGCCGTATTCGGGAATCGGCACGTCCTCGAGCCACACACCCGGCTCTGACTGTGCCTTCACCAACGCCTTCATCATGGTCACCCTGCGATGGTCTGCGATCGCATCTCGATGCTCGGGTCAAGTGTCGAAAGTTCGCCGTGTGTTGCAATGCCAGGCGATCCACTCAGCGTTCGACAGCGAGCCCCGCGATCGCGTTCTTCAGGCCCAGCACACCGGTGCGCGTGGTGGGTGTCAGTGTCAGCGTGAGACTCCTGAGCTTTTCGGCCTGGTACAGGTCCTGGAGTCCCCTGTCGGTCAGACGGGTCGATGCGAGCGACAGACGTTCCAGGGCCGGGAACTCGGCAAGATGCCTGGCCGCCTCGTCACTCACACGTGTCGCCGCCAACCCCAGGCTCTGCAGGGAACCAAGGCCCAATAGTCTCGCCACGCCGGTGTCACCGACGCGGGTTCGATCCAGGCTCAAGGCAACCAGCGACGACAATTGGCCCACGTGCTGCATTCCAGCATCACCTGCCTGCGACCCCGACAACTCAAGCCGAGACAAGCTCTTGAGAGCCACCAGGTGTGCCAGCCCCGGGTCACCGACGAGCGTCCCGCACAGCGACAGCGAAGACAACGAGGTCAATGGTGCGAGTTGCTTGAGCCCGTTGTCGGTGACCCGCGAGAGACTGAGATCGAGTCGTTTCAGTTGCGAGTAGCCGGCCAGATGGGCTAATGATCGATCAGTCACCTGGGCACCATTGAGTTGAAGAACCTCCAGGCCTGACAGGCCGCCTAGTCCGGGCCCCTGGACCCGCGTGAACCCGACAGCCAGTCGCTTCAAGCCTGTTTTCTTCTGCAGGTGCGTCAGCCCGCCATCACTCACACGTGTCCTGGTCAATACGAGTGACTCGAGCCTGGTGGCCCCGGCCAGGTGTGCCAATCCTGCGTCTGATACGAGTGACGACGAGACATCAAGATGCGTGAGACCTGGAATCTCAGCGATGCTCTCCAGGTCCCTGTCGGTCACCTCGGCCCCCGCCAGGTCGACGATGACACCTCGCCCGTCAGCCGTGGAATCCCGGCTCACACGTCCACCGAGAACGGCCAGCCTCCGGGACAGACCATCGTTCAGACCCGTCACCGTGTCCTGGGCGTCGGCAACGCGTGAGACGAGCACCAGCAGCAGGACAAACGACTTCAGCCAATGCGTCAGACGACGACAGCCACGGGACACAACACTCATCGGCCGCCCCCTGCTGATAACGTGGCGCTGAGGGCCTTGAGATTGTCACGGGCCGCTTTGAATTTCGGATCGAGATCCACTGCCTTCTGGAAGTGGTCGCGGGCACTCGATCGACGGCCCTGTCTGAGCAGGGCCATGCCGAGCATGTTGTGCGCCTGGGGAAATCGGGGGTTGATGCGGACGGCTTCACCGAGATGTTTCACGGCGTCGAACACCTGTTCGCGCTGCAGGAAAATGGCCCCCAGGTTCATCCTCGCCTGCAGTTGATTCGGATCCAGGGCAATGGCGTCGCGATAGTACTTTTCGGCCGTGCGCTGATCACCCATCCGGAGCGTCGCATTCCCCAGGTTCGTGACAGCCGCCGCGTCGCTCGGATCGACGCGGCGGGCCAGCCGATACGCCGTCGCCGCCTGGGCAAATTCCTGTTTTTCGTCCCACGCATTGCCCAGATCAACGAGTGCCTGGGCCGCCTTGTGCTTCAGGTCAAAGGGATTGCCATTCCGAGCCGACAGATCGGCAGCCAGCTGTGCAAACGGCAGCGACTCATCCAGGTGCCCACGCCTCACGAGCCGGTCAGCGACGCGGACGGCAACACTGCCCAGCCCGTGGGGACGCAGGAACCACCGGCCGGCGTAAGCCACGGCCGGGTCCTGGTCAGCTGAGGACGACAGCATCCTGGCATCCGCCAGCAACTGATCAACCGTGACGGGTCCCTTGTAGATCACCGCCAGGTGTCCCGAGGCATCCAGCAAAAAACTCGCCGGCACAGGCAGAGTGATCTTGTCGTCCAGTTGAGTTCTCGTCGTCAGGACCACGTCGTGAATCGCGTCCAGTCGATCAACGGCCGCCGGCATGGCACGCCTGGACCCAAATGGCAGCTCGTGTTTCGCCATGAATTGCCGCACGAGTGACAGCGCACCCGGCTTGCCCTCCCTGAGCCCGTCGACAGACAGCGTCACGACCTCAAGGTCCGCCTTACGCAGTTCATCGTGCCGCTCATTGAATTCGTGGAGCTCTTTCACACACGGCAGACACCACGTTGCCCACAGGTTGACCAGCGTCGCACGACCAGTCGGCTCGAGTCGCCGCACCTGGTCTCGATCGTCGAGGAACTCGATCGCCGGCAGCGGAAGTCGCTCGAGTAACGGGATCCTGGCCACACCTGTTGGGGCAACCGTCTCCAGGCCACCGGCGGCCAAGTCGATCTCACGCGGCTTCTCACGCCGCGCCATGCCACTGCCCTGCACAACGCGGTACCGCCCTCCCGCCTCGAGTCCGTTGATCGTCTCACGTGCCCCGCCGGGCCAGGTCACCTGCAATCGGAATGGGCCCGCAGCCTGCCCCACCCCGAGATGCACCCACTTGCTCGACTGGGCGAGAAAGCCGCTGCCGGCGGTCACGAATCGCACAACAGACGGCGCCCGCTCTTTATCGACTGCCGCGTCCGCCAGTTCCAACCGGGCCCCGATGGCGTCACGGTTTCCCGTGGTTCCCTGCAGCCGCACCACCACCCCGGCCCCGTCACCGGTGTTGTTCCTCAAAAACCGCAAGCGTGGAGCCGTGCGATTGGTGATCCACAGGTCGAGATCCCCGTCGTGGTCCCAGTCGACCGACGCCACCGCTCGGGCGTCATCCGGAAAGTCCAGGCCGCTGGCATACGAGACATCAGCGAATGCGCCCGAGCCGCCCAGGTTCAGGTAACAACAGTTGCGTTCCCGGCCACTCCAGGAACCCCCGGTCTCAATCAGATTGGTGATCTGGGACCAGCCCGTCCGGTACTGAGGATCCACCGGTCCGGATCCGAGTTTCGCGGGCGAGTGCGACACGACCTGTCGCCAGAAGAAGCTTCACAAGTCATTGGTGTCTTCGCCGGTGATGTACCCGTTGGCCACCACCAGGTCGGGTCGGCCGTCGTTGTTGATGTCGACAAACGGAGACCCCCAGGACCAGCGGCCCATCGTGATCCCCCTGGGCACGCTCACGTCTCGAAACGTCCCGTCCCCCTTGTTCTCGAACAGCGTATTGCCACGCGCGTGACGTTGAAACTGCCTACGGATCGTCTCGTCCACACCCCTCTGGAACCGTCGCTGGTAGGCGATCCGCTCGCCGGCCGAGCTGAACATGTTGCCGACATGGAGATCGGGAAGACCATCGCCGTTGTAATCGCACCATGCCACGCTCATGCCGGCCGCGATGTCCTCGACACCCGCATCAGCCGCCACGTCTCGGAATCGCCCATCGATATTGCGATACAGACAATTGCGGCCGTAGTCGTTGGCGACGTACAGGTCGAGATCGCCGTCGGCGTCGTAGTCGGCAAAGCTCGCCGCAAAACTCCATCGTCGGTTGTGCTCGTCGAGCCCCACCTCACTGGTGGCATCGCGGAATTGCCAGGTGCCCTCGTTGCGAAGTAACAGGTTGGGCCCCCCGTTGTTGGCATCGTGATACGGGTATGGAATCGCCTCTCCCAACGGCCCCTCTCCGGTCTGATTGGCCAGGAAGCCGGCACCGTACCCGGTGACGTAGAGATCCAGGTCACCGTCGGAATCAAAATCAGCGGCTGCCAGCGAATAAGGATCGCCGCCAGAAAAGACCACGTCCCGCTCGGTGAATGTCCCGGTCCCGTCATTCTCCATCAGCACGAGACTGATGTTCAGCACGCAGGCCAGGTCCTGGTCGCCGTCATTATCGAGATCGATCAGCAGGGCGCTTCGCGACCGATCGAGCCAGTCGACGCCCGCGGCACGGGCCGTGTCCACCACCGTGCCATCTTGTTGCTGGACCAACAGACGATTGGGCATGCCCCCTGGTTGCGCCAGGTAGAGATCATCGAGGCCGTCGCCGTTGACATCGCCGATGGCCAGCCCCTGGTGACCATGCAGGGCCACACCCACTTCGGCCTGCAAACGGCCGCGAAAATGGTCGACGCTTCGCGACAGCTGGTCCGACACCTGCGGAGCAGGCTGCAGGACCGCCGCGGTGCTGTCGACCAGCCACCGTCCACCGGGGCTGGTACCGCGGACCTGTTCGAGCGACTGGCAGTGCAACGACGACAGCCGGGGAGCAGTCTTCCCGGCCAGCTGCCAGCGGCACAGCCACCACCCGCGCAGCTGTTCGAACCTGTCTCCCTTCCGAGCTCCCGCCTCCATCAGCACCCGGGTTGTCGCATGATCTGGCTGGAGTTCCACCGAGGTGATCTTGAAATGGAGGTGCACATCGGACCAGCCCTCCCAGCCAGCGACCAGGTCATCGAGGATGGAAGCCAGGCCATCCACCCCCTCGCGGTCTCCCGGTTTGTCTCCGGTTCCCTCGAAATCCTCGAGCACGTGGCGCCGAATTGTCAGGGTCCTCGCCTGGTGAACGACCTGTAGGGACGGGCCCACCACCGAATTCCCTCGAAAGTCCGCGGTGGCGATCTTCTCCAGCACCGCACGATCGATCCGGCTGTCACTCTCGAAGTCATCGACCAGCAGGTGAAGCTGCCGACCGGCGGCCGAGTTCAGTTCCTCGGTCTTCCAGCTGCCCTCGGAGCCCGCAGCTGCGACTTCGGCCGGAGACGGCGGGGACTCGTCCTGTCTCACGCCCGCCAACGGACCGGCTCCTGGGGCCTGCCCAGGACCGGAGGTCTCTCCTTCACCACAACCGATCAGCCCCATGCTGACCCAGGTCGCGACGAACAGGCTCGTCCGGATGGAGACGAGATCGGCTCGATCGGCATGACGGACGGGAACGGAAATCCGGCGCTGCATGGTGTGCGAGGAGAGACGAGAGGGTGGTGCCGAGAGAACACGCGGGGCAGATGTTGATTATCACATGGGGATTTGAGGGGGGTAAAGGACCGTCCGTGGCATCTGTCAACTCGGTGGTCGGTTTTTCCACCAGCCGGTAAACTCGGCACCAGTGTCATAGGCCGATCGCTAGTTCGGAGTCTTCCATGCTCTCACGAGGCCGGCTGTCCTGCCGTTTATCGCTCGCTCGTGGACCTCGCTGGACGACCGTCGTGACGTCGGCGGTGCTGATCGTTGCCGCACTGGCTGGCAGCCCGCAGATGGATCACGCAAGAGCGGCTGCTCCGGAGCAGGCCACAAAACAAGTTACGCACCCCGTGATTCCGGCGTTTGAGAGATTTCATGCGGCTCAGAAGCAGGGCTCGATCACGGGGGGGCAACTGCTGATCAGCGAACTCAATTGCCAGAGCTGCCACAAGGGCGGTGTGCTCGGAAGTGGTGTCAAGACGAAGCCCGCCCCCGTGCTCGATGCTGTCGGTAGCCGGGTCCGGCCAGAATGGATGATGCGGTTCCTGGCCAACCCGCACCAGTCGAAACCGGGAACCACCATGCCGGACCTGTTTCCGGGCACCGATCCCGAGGCCGAGGCGGCACAGGTCGAGGCGCTGGTCAACTTCCTGGCAACCACCGGTTCAACCCGACCCACCTCACCCCAGCCCCAGGCGGTATCACGTGGCCGCAACCTGTTTCACCAGGTGGGCTGTGTCGCCTGCCACCAGCCGCATCGTGATCCCAAGAGCCCCGTGCTGCCCACGTCGGTGCCACTGGGCGAGATTGGCAAGAAGTACACCCGCGACAGCCTGGCGGCCTTCCTGAAGAACCCGCTGGCCATTCGCCCCGGAGGCCGGATGCCCAGCCTGAATCTCAATGACAAGGAAGCCAACGACATCGCGTCGTCGTTCTTCGAAGGCGTCCAGCTGCCTCCCAGCCTCAAGTACGCTTTCTACGAGGGCCGCTGGGATACGATTCCCGACTTCAACAAGCTCAAGCCCAAGTCGACCGGCCAGGCCTCCGGCTTTCAGCTCTCGGTCGCCTCACGTCGGGACAATTTCGGTCTCCGATTCACCGGATTCCTGCAGGTCACCAGGAAAGGACGCTACACCTTTTTCCTCGGGTCCGATGACGGCAGCCGGTTGCAGCTGGCCGGCAAGACCATCGTCGAGGTCAATGGCGTGCACCCCTACCAGGAGAAGAACGCAGCGGTGGAATTGACTCCCGGTGCCGTCCCGGTGCTCGTGGACTACTTCGAAGCAAGCGGCCAGGAGGTGCTCAGGGTCGATATTCAGGGCCCGGGACTGTCGCGGCGATCGCTGGCCACAATGACGACGCTTGAGGAAAAGCCGAAGCGGAGCAAGCCGGTCGCCGGAGAGCAGCTGTTTGTCCCGAACCCGGACCTGGTCGCAAAGGGGAAAGGGCTGTTCGCGTCCCTGGGATGTGCTTCCTGTCACCAGATGAAGCACGGCGGCAAGCTGATCGCTTCGACCGCCAGGCCGGCCAGGCCCCTGGCACAGGTCCATCCCGAATCCGGCTGCCTGTCTGCGGAACCGGCGGCGGGTGTTCCCCGGTTTGGCCTGAGCAGGCCCCAGGCCCATTCGCTGGCCATTGCCATCAAAGCACCGGCCGCCGACCTGCCAGCCGACAAGCAGGTGACAGCTCGGATCGAGGGAACGACACAGGCCTTCAACTGTCTCGCCTGTCACGCACGGAACAAGCAGGGTGGTGTGGAACGCGCCCGCGACCCGTTGTTTGCAACGACGATCAAGGAGATGGGAGACGAGGGTCGCATTCCGCCGCGCCTCGACGGCGTCGGTGACAAACTCAACGACTCCTGGATCAAGCACGTGCTCGACAATGGCGCCAACGACCGACCGTACATGCTCACCCGGATGCCCCGTTTTGGTACGGCCAATGTCGGTCACCTCGTCAAGGACTTCGCCACTGCTGATCGAACCAGCAAGGCGGTCTCGCTGGCCGTCAAGGACCGCATCCACCGCGTCCGCTCGGCCGGCCGATTCCTGGCCGGAGACAAGGCGCTGGCATGCATCAAGTGCCACTACTTTGGCAAACACAAGGCAACCGGCATCCAGTCCCTCGACCTGCTGACCATGACCAGGCGGCTCCGCAAGGACTGGTTCGTGCGCTACATGCTCGATCCACAGGCCTACCGTCCCGGAACACGGATGCCCGCCGGCTGGCCGCGGGGCCAAACGCTGCTGCCAGATGTGCTCGATGGAGTGCCCAAGCACCAGATCGCCAGCGTCTGGGAGTACCTCGCTGACGGTGGCAAGGCTGGTTTGCCTCGAGGCCTGATCCGAAATCCGATCGAACTGGAACCAAGGGATGAACCGATCATCTATCGGAATTTCATCACCGGTGTCAGCCCACGGGGAATCGCGGTCGGGTATCCCGAGAAAGCCAACCTGGCATTCGATGCCGACCAGATCGCCCTGAGACTGATCTGGCACAACGCCTTCATCGACGCTGCCAGACACTGGAATGGACGTGGGCAGGGATTCCAGCCCCCGCTGGGTGATCACCTGGTGACCCTGTCTGGCGGCGTCCCCTTCGCCACGCTCGACAAACCGGACTCGGCCTGGCCGGGCGAACCCGCCCGCAAGCTCGGATACCGATTCCGCGGTTACCGGATCGACAAGCAGCTGCGACCGGTGTTCCGGTACCGGTTCGGCCACACGACGGTCGAGGACCACCCCGTCCCGGTGAAGACAGACAAGGACGCGGCACTTGTCCGGACGCTGACCCTGACCCGACAACGGGACCGAACGTCGTCTGAAGACGGTGAAGACTCCGTGAGCACACTCTGGTACCGGGCCGCCGCAGGACCCTCCATCGAAAAACAGAAGGACGGGTCCTTCGTGGTCGGCAAGATCCTGTCGATCTCGATACGACAAGACGGCGGCGCGCCCGTCGTGCTCAGGCGCCAGGGCAACGCATCAGAATTGCTCGTGCCCGTTCACTTCGACGGCAACAAGGCCGTGATCATTCACAGGTACTCGTGGTAGTTTGGCGCGGCGGCCCCATTCCCCCGCACCCACAAACCGGATTGGCTCTCATGACCATCAGACTGTCGCTCTCGGCACATCGCCAGGCCCTCAGCTCGTTCGCCACTCTCGGCCTCGTTCTCGGCCTCGTTCTCAATGCCGCTCCGGTTCTCGCCCAGGAAAAGTCTCCGACCGAGGACGACTACTACAAGATCACCACACTGCCCATTCCCAAGGGCGTGGTACTTGAGGCCGGTGGCCTCGAGCTCCTGCCCAACGGCCAGCTGGCCGCGTCGAGTCGCCGGGGCGACATCTACATGGTCGACAACCCGTTCTCTGAGCCCGCGTCGATGAAATTCACCCGCTACGCGCACGGACTCCATGAAGTTCTTGGGCTGGCCTGGAAGGACGGATGGCTCTACGCCACACAACGGTGCGAGGTGACCAGGATGAAGGACACCAACGAGGACGGCCGCGCCGACGTCTTCGAGACCGTCAACGACGACTGGGGAATCACCGGCGATTACCACGAGTACGCTTTCGGATCCAAGTTCGATCCCAGGGGAGACATGTGGGTCGTGCTCTGCCTGACCGGGTCGTTCAACAGCAACACCGAGTACCGGGGCTGGTGCCTCAGGATCAAGCCGGACGGAACCAGTGTGCCCACGTGCAGCGGCTTGAGATCCCCCGGTGGGATCGGCATGAACCACGTGGGCGACATGTTCTATACCGACAACCAGGGTCCCTGGAATGGAACCTCAAAACTGCAACACCTCGAACCAGGCAAGTTCGTGGGGCACCCCGGAGGGAACCGCTGGTACAGCCTCACCAACGCTCTCGGAAAACGACCCGCCGACCCCAAAAGCGGAAGCCGGATGATGGTCGAGGCCAAGCGGATTCCCGAACTGCTGCCGCCGGCCATCTACTTTCCGTACAAGAAAATGGGCCAGTCGGCCAGCGGGGTCGCCTGCGACACCACCGATGGCAAGTTTGGCGTCTTCGGCAATCAGATGTTCATCGGAGACCAGACCTTCAGCACAGTGATGCGGGTCGACCTCGAAAAGGTCCAGGGCCACTACCAGGGAGCCTGCTTTCCCTTCAAAAGCGGTTTCGGGTCGGGTTCGCTGGCACTGCTGATGAGCAAGACCGGAGCGATGTTCGTCGGAGGCACCAACCGCGGTTGGGGCTCGAGAGGCAACAAGCCGTTTTCGCTCCAACGACTCGACTGGACCGGAAAAACCCCGTTTGAGGTGCAGAGCATGAAGCTCAGGAAAGACGGCTTCCGGCTGCAATTCACGCAACCCGTCGATCCAGCCACTGCCGAGAAAATCGAGTCCTACCAATTGCAGACCTACACCTACATCTACCAGTCCTCGTACGGCAGCCCCGAGGTGGATCACACCAAACCCACCATCACATCAGCTCGCGTCTCAGCCGATCGACAGCACGTCGACCTCGCCATTGATGGCCTCCAGGTCGGACACATTCATGAATTGCACCTGCCCGGTGTCCGCTCTGCATCCCAACTCCCCTTGCTGCACGCCCAGGCCTATTACACCCTGAATTTCCTGGTGAAATAGCCCCGCCAGCGACTTCAGTGGGATCGCGCGCATCTCCCACTCGCCAGATCAAACTGGGCCGTGTTTCGCGTGAAACAGTTGTTAATATGGGGGTATGGGGTTGTGTGGGAAGAGGCCTGAAGATTGCGACGCACATCTACGGTCCGTCAGAGGTTAACTCGGTACAGGACCACGAGATTCGGGATCAGGTCGGACGCCTCCGCAGTCCGAAGATGGAGATACGGGGGGGCGCGAAACAGCATCGATCCCCTGGGCGAGCTGAGGTTGTGAGAGAGGCTGACAGAACATGAGTGCACGACGCTGGTTACGAACGATTCGTTACGCACTAAAGAGCCCCCAGCGGGGCATCGGTAGCGGTCAGGCAGCCCCGGTCGCGGCCGAGGTTCTCGAGGAACGGCTGATGCTCTCGGGGACTGGGCTCAACGCGCAACCTGATTTTCACCTGACCGACGTCAATGCCACATCGGCCACCACCGGCCAGGCCGTTTCGCCTCGCGACTATCTCCAGCAGGTCTCGGCCTGGTATTTCGGGCACGCGACCTGAGGCTACTGCCGAAGCCAGTTTGGCTTCATGGCCCAGATGCAGGCGGAGCTAGACGCCGAATCTCCGGAACTCGGCATCAAGATCCTGGGCGTCAATGAGGTGGGCCACGAGAGTGGCAACGATCTGATGACCGACGGCCGCGATCTCCCGTGGCTGCAAGACGTCGACGACAACAACGACGGGTCGTCCGACGTGTGGGACTCTTGGGACATCACCTTCCGGGACGTGGTCATCACCGATACCGAAAACGTCCAGGTCGCGGTCTACAACGTGACCAACAACGACCTGGCAAACTCGGACAATTACAACACGCTCAAGCAATTGCTGATCGACGCCGCCACACCGTCGACCGATCCCACCGTCGAACTGGCCGCGATCCCGGACCAGTCCGTGCTCGCCGGCTCACCTCTGCTGATCCCCCTCAACGGACTCGATCCCAGCGGAGGAGATCTGACGTTCTCGGTCGAGAGCTCGAACCCGGACATCTCCGCCGAGATTCTCGAGGGAAACCGCAGCGTGAGAATGCAGGTGGACGACTTCGGGGCGATGACATTCCAGCTCTTCGAGTCTCACGCCCCGCGTGCCACAGCGCGAATCATCGAATTGGCCGAGGATGGCTTCTACGAGGACACACTATTCCACCGGGTGATCGACGACTTCGTAATCCAAGGCGGCGATCCGACCGGGACCGGTGCCGGGGGATCAGACCTCGGTGACTTCGACGACCAGTACCATGTCGACCTGCAGCACAACCGGACCGGCTTGCTGTCGATGGCGAAGACGACCGACGACACCAATGACAGCCAATTCTTCATTACCGAGGGTCCGAGCCGTCACCTGGACTTCAACCACACGATATTCGGCCTGTTGACCGAGGGTGAAGATGTTCGCGAAGCGATCAGCGAGGTGGCGACAGACAGCAGCAACCGGCCGAACACCGACATCAATCTTCACCACTTCGACGTCATCGAGGACACCGAGAACGGCGTCCTGCTGCTGAAGGCGGACGAGGGAGCGACGGGCACCTCCACGATCACGGTCACCGCCACTGACGGAGACGGCACCCAGGCGACCCGCAGCTTCACCGTCACGCTGTCTGCGGACAGCATCGACAGCAACCCCTTCCTCGACGACATTGCACCGGTCCGCATGGAAGCCAATTCGGTGTCATCCTTCCAATTGACGGCACAAGACGCTGAGGGGGGGACTGATTACGAGTTCCTCGGCGAGGCCGAGCTTGACTTGATCCTGTCCCCATCACAGATGCCTTCCTTGCCAACCGGTCTCGAGTACACCGTCGACAGCAGCAGCGGGCAGGTCACGATCACCGCATCGGACAACCTGATCGGCGAGCACCTGGTTCGTGTCGGCGTCCGCAAGCCGGGGACACAGGGCAACGATGCGTCCATCGACTCCCAGCTGGTGCCAGTGACGCTCGGCGTGATCACGGTCAACGCCAACGAGCACTCCAGTGGCAGCGAGGCCGGAGACGGAGCCAGCGATACGATTTCTCTCGTCCGCAACACGCTCACGTATGACATCTCGGTCAACGGTGAACTGGTTCGGGCGGCGGACGAAAACCTGGTCTTCGCCATCGACCTGGTCGGTTCGAGCGACGACGATCTGTTCAGCATCGACTGCAGCCAGGGACCACCGATTCCCGTAGGCGGTATCCACATCACTGGTGGAGGTGAACAGTCAACCGACGGCGATGCGCTGGCCATGGACGGCGGCAGCTTCTCGCAGGTGACCCATGTCTTCACGGACGCCTCGTCCGGGTCAGTCACCATCGAGTCGAATGCCCCCATCGAATACTCGGGTCTCGAGCCGATCACCGACGGACTCCTGGCACAGGACCGGGTCTTTGAGTTTGCGAGCTCTGACGACGAGATCACCATCGGCGACGACGGCAATCTCACCAACGGGTTTTCTCGGATCGCCAGCACGGACAGCAGCGAGACGGTGGACTTCGAGGTGGCGCCAGGTGGACGTGTTACGGTTCGGACAGGTGCCGGCGACGACCAGGTCACCGCCAGCGATCTCGACCCGACACGATCCTCTGTCCTGACGATTGCTGGAAACGACGGAGACGACGCCCTCGACGCTTCGGCTATGACCGAACCGGTCACCTTGACGGGTGGCAGTGGCAACGACGTGCTCACCGGCGGGACTGCCGATGATCTCATCAACGGCCAGTTCGGCGACGACACGATCCGCGGCGGATCAGGTGACGACAATTTGCTCGGCGGGTCCGGTCGCGACCTGCTTGATGGTGGCGATGGAAGTGATCGCCTGCGTGCCCAGGGCTACAGCGGTGACACGCTGTTGGGCAGTGGCGGCAGCGATGTGCTCAGCGGCGGAGACGGGACTGACGCCGTCTCGATCTCCGCCGATGCCGACATCACGCTCGCCGATGCCCAGGTGACCGTGGGTGCTGAGGTTCACCAGATCGCCGATGTCGAACGAGCCGAGCTCACAGGTGGCGATGGTGCCAACGCCATCGACGCCAGTGGATTCACCGGCGACACCACGCTCAGCGGGGGCGACGGATCGGACACCATCACCGGAAGTGCCGGTGTAACCCTGCTTCACGAGGCTCTCGACTCCAACCTCACTCTCACTAACAGCTCGCTCACCGGCCCCGACACAGACGTGATCAGTGACATTGACAGGGCGAGACTGATCGGCGGAGCGGGCGACAACACGCTCGATGCCAGCGGTTTTTCCGGGCCTGTCACATTGCGAGGAAGTGGTGGTGACGACACGCTGATCGCCGGTGACTCCAATGACCTCGTACTCGGAGGTACCGGCGCCGACAGCATCAACGCGGGTGCCGGTGATGACGATGTCCGTGCCGGCAGCGGAAACGACACGGTCGATGCGGGTGACGGTGACGACTCGGTCCGCGCAGGCGCCGGAAATGACTCGGTCGACGGTGCCGCCGGGAACGACACGATCAACGGTGCCAACGGCCGCGACACGCTCGAGGGTGGTAGCGGTAACGACGGGCTCAGTGGCCTCGCCGGATTCGACCAGTTGATCGGCGGAGACGGCCAAGACACGCTCGTTGCGGGTGCCGGCGCCGACACTCTCGACGGAGGCCCCAGCGACGACATCTTGCTCGGTGGAGCCGGCGGAGACTCGCTTGTTGGCGCCGATGGCACCGACACGCTGGCAGGAGAAGGTGGAGCCGACAGCTTCGATGCCGACGACGAGGTCAACGAGCTCTTCAGCTTCTACGCCGCGTGGATCGACCGCGTCTGAGGCGAATCGCAATCAATCGCCAGGTTCATCACCTGTCCGGGCACCAGCGTCGGCGTCGAGTCCCTCGTCGTTCTCGTCTTCCAGGTTCTCGGTACGGACCGGACCGGTCGACTCGGGCGAGCCATCGGCTAGACGCTGACGGGCTGCGTCGAGCTTCCGCTGGTACTGCTGCCAGCTGTGCGTCAGCGACTCGAGGAACCTCGGCACATTGGGAGCTGCCAGGAAGACCCTCACGGCCACCGACGAACGAGGAAAAAACGTGGTGATGAAATCGAACGAGAATTCCGTGCCAGTGTGACCGACCATCACCGCGTTGGCGTACGTCCCACTGATCGTCTCGTCGTCCAGCTTCAGCTCGTCATAAAGCTCCTGTGGCGACGGCTGCGGGGGTGGCGAGAGCTGGTCGAGCGGCTGTGGAGCCGGCTGCACCGGACCGAATCGTGTCTCATAATTCCCGAGATTCTCGCGCAGCGCGCCGATCATCCGGGGCACAACCGGAGGTGGCAGGACGACGCGTGCCGCCACACGATGCGGGCGAGTCATCCTGAGCAGGAAGTCGAGAATGAACTCCTGCTGACCATTGAGCACGACGGCGCCTGTGCTGAAGACACCCGACGCCACGTGGTCAGGGACCAGCGCGCTGAGCTGCTGGTGCTGAACCTCCTGGCTCTGCGGCCCTTCCCTCTCGCCTGCCGCATCACCCGGAACCACACCGTCACCCATGTCCACCTCGCCTGCCCCGGTCTCACACGACCCACCGCATCCGCCGGCCCCCGTTGGGGAGCCGGCGAGGCGATGATCGTCAATTCGAGATCAGCCCTGAGGGCGAACTCGCCTGCGGACGTCGGTTTCGATCACGCCGAACGCCTGCTCGTGTCTCTGCAGCGTCGCTGAAAGCAATCCCAGCATCCGCTTGGCCGTGATGTAATTCATGATCACCCGCTGCGTCACCGGCACGGTGATTTCCCCGCTCGCGAATGGCGTCGGGTTGAGACCGAGGTCGAGAATCAACTCCTCGGGCGTGCTCTGTACGCGGCAGAAGTTCGAATAGGTCGCATCGACCGTGGAGTCATCCACGGTGATCCGTTGCTGGATCTGACCGGGCTGGGCATCTTCAGAGCCTTCGGCAGACCCCGCGTCGCTTGGTTCACCTGCCACGACCTCTTGGGTCTCTTCCCCGGTGGTTTCTTCCGCCGCCGCCTCGTCGGCAGCCGCGTCCGCATCGGTCTTTTTCTTCGCCACGCGTCTTTCTCCCTAAAGTCATAGCTTCCGTACCGCCCGACTCGTTTGGCCGGCGGCCCCAACAGTACTCGCGAGGCTGACCATATTCAACGCCCAGTTTGCGGGGCCCCGGAGGATGCCGAGCCGTCAGCCGTCAACCACGCGTTCTTCCATCTTGGCCCATTCGACCGCACCGCCTAGGATACCCCCGCCCCTCCCTATCCGGTTGACCAATCGACGCAGTTCATCGTTGTGCAAGCTCTGTCTCCGTTTAACTGGTGGTCACAGGTTCGAGTCGCCCGCTGGAAGCGTCTCGCCAACCAGATCGTTTCACGCGAAGGACACTACGAGTCACTCGACGACGAGGCGCTGAAGCGCTACAGCCGTGAGTTGAGATTCAAGGCCAAGAGCGGGATGTCGCTGAAGAAGCTCCTGCCCGAGGCATTTGGGCTGGCGCGTGAGGCAGCCCGACGGACGATTGGCCTGACTCCCTATCCTGTCCAGTTGATGGGGGGCATGGCCATGTTCGAGGGTGGCATTTCCGAGATGCAGACCGGTGAGGGCAAAACGCTCACCGCCGTTTTGCCGGCCTACCTGCGTGCGCTGACAGGTAAGGGCTGCCACATCGTCACGGTCAATGATTACCTCGCGGGACGCGATGCCGAGGAGATGGGTCCGATATTCCGTACCCTGGACGTCAGCGTTGGCTGCATCCAGACGCCGATGGAACCTGATGAACGCCGGGAGTCCTACCAATGCGACGTGACCTACGGCACGGCCAAGGAGATGGGCTTCGACTTCTTGCGTGATCAACTCCGCAAGGGCATCGCCCGCGGTGCGATTGACCGTCATGGACTGCTGGAAACCGAACCGGGCGTGGCAGCTCCGGAGGCCAACGTCCAAAGAGGCCATCACTTCGCGTTGATTGACGAGGCCGACAGCGTCCTGATCGACGAAGCACGGACCCCCCTGATCATCGGGATGACTCAGCCCAACGACCCGGGAAGCGTGAGCCTTTTTCGTTGGTGCTACCGCACGTCCACCCGACTCGATCCCGAGCAGGACTTCATCTACGAACCTCAACGCCGCACTGCTTATCTCACCGATGACGGCTGCCGCCGCATCGTGCTCACCAGCAAGCCCTCGTTGATCAGTTCGATCGACAGCGAGCGGATCTATCGCCACATCGAACAGGCACTCACCGCGCGACTCGCTTACCAGAAAGACCGGGACTATGTGATCGTCGACGACGAGATCGTGATTGTCGACGAGTCAACCGGACGGATCATGGATGGCCGGAAGTGGCAGGACGGTCTGCACCAGTCGATCGAAGCCAAGGAGCAGGTTCCGATCACCGCCACGTCGGGTGAAGCAGCGCGGGTGACGATCCAGAGTTTCTTCCGGAGGTACAGCCACCTGGCGGGCATGAGTGGGACAGCGGTGCAGGCCGCCAGGGAGCTCAAGAAGATCTACGGCATGAGCGTCGCGGTCATCCCGACACATCGGCCCTGCATCCGAACCGGCCTGGCCCCACGGGTCTTTCTCACCGCCGACGACAAGCGGGAAGCCGTGGTGAACCAGATTGCCGAGATGGTGACCGCACGCCGAGCTGTTCTTGTCGGGACACCCTCGGTGGATGCCTCCGAAGCACTCGGACAACGCCTCGACCAACTGGGCATCCGGCACCAGATTCTCAACGCGACGCGACACGAGCGCGAGGCCGACGTCGTGGCGGCGGCCGGACAGGAAGGGCGGGTCACCGTGGCCACCAACATGGCCGGCCGTGGCACGGACATCAAGTTGACCGATGGCCTCGCTGACGCCGGCGGGCTGCACGTGATCGCCACCGAAATGCACAGTTCCGCACGCATTGATCGTCAACTCGTGGGGCGATCCGCCAGGCAGGGAGACCCCGGAAGCTTCCAGTTTTTCCTGTCTCTCGACGACGAATTGTTGCGCTGCCGGGAGGAGGCGGAACTGACCAGGCACCGTGACCTGGCTCGCACGGGCGACTCGGGCACCCTGGCCATGTCCTGGCTGAAGTTCTTCCGCAGCACGCAGAAAATGCTCGAAAAGGAGCACCGCAAGCAGCGACGCGAGCTGCTCAAGCAGGAAAAGCAGCGCAACGACACGTACAAGAGAATGGGCCTGGACCCCTGCCTCGAGTTGACAGAGAACTGAGCGGTCACCGGATCGCGTCTACAACCACAACCGTTTGCGGGCAAATTCGACCACGTCTCCAAAGAGCACGTAAAACAGGCTCTTCTGACCGCAGTGCACCCGGGCATTGACCTGGGCCCCGATCCGATGATCGGGCAACCCCTCACCGGTCGGCTCAACATGCAGCTCGACCACGCTTCCGCCGGCTTCGGACGCGTTGGCCCGCGTCGACATGCGGGTCAGTCGACCCGCATACGTTTTCTCCGAGGCCGTGGCGAGGACAAACTCGACCGGCACCGCTTCGGGATCGCCCACACCATCGCGTGATCGTTCCTCCTGGTGACGGAGGATATGCCCCACGCGGTGCTCCTCAACTTCCAGCTCCAGTCGCCACTTCGAGGTCCCCCCCACCTCCATCACCTCGAGCAACTTTTCACCGCGGTTGACTGGCCGGTTGATCAGCTTCTGTTCCACCTGGAACGTCGCCACCACGCCGTCGCGGGTTGCCTTGACCGTCAGCTCGGATTTTTGCTTGTCGAGAATCTCCAGCCGCTTTTTCAGACCATCTCTCTGGATCTCGGCCTCGCGGATACGACCGGACAGCTCTATCACGTCCTGGTCATTGCCGGCCTGGACCGCCTTGTCGTGCTGTGCCCGGAGCGTCGAGAGCAGTTCGCGATTGTTCTCTTGCTCACTGATAGCCGTTTCGATCTGCGCGTTGAGAGCCAGGTCCTCGAGAATCACCAGCGTGGTCTTGCCCTTCTCGACGCGGTCGCCGCCCTTGACCATTACCGTCACCACCGTGCCATCGGCGGGCGCGAAGATCACCTGCTGATCGGCCGGCATCAACTGCCCGGTGGCCTCGACCCGGTAGTCCCATGGGACGAACGCCAGCACGAGACCGACGACCACGAGAGCGGCCACGAACAGGCCCGCCTTGATCCGGTTGCGGCCCTCGAGCCAGGAGAGGCTGCGGCCGAGAAAACGCCACAGCTTCATTCCAAACAGGCGCTCGTGTCGCATCGAGTTGGCCAGGGCCGTTGCGGTGTGGTCCTTGACCAACTCCAGTTTCTCGGGCAGTCCGGCCTTCACGCGGCTTTCGGCCACCTGCTCCACGACCAGGCCGCCGACCACCCGAGCTGGCCTCTCGACCTCTCTCGGACCGCGTGCGTCTTCTGCCAGGTCAAACAGCGGATCGGGTTCAAACAGCGGGACCACCTGGACCATCCGTGACCCGCTCTCCTGGATGTACTCGGCGAGAGGCTGCTCGATCTGCGGCGGCAGTTCATCGAGCTTGCCGGTGTAGACAAGAGGCTCGCGGGTTGCCAGGACCTGGCCGGCCAGCTTTCTCATCGACCGGACCAGGTTGGACTTCTGGTTCACGGCCGTCTGCCCGCTAATCGCCTTGATGTCGGTGCGAGGACCCACCTGGACCGCAACGCTCAACCGGTCACATCCCAGCAGCAACCTCGCATCGTTCGCACACGTCGATGCCACCTCCGTCGGATTCAGGCTGCGATGCAGCTCGAGCACGAAGTGCTCGAAAGACTCCGAAAACCCGGAGCGGTCGACGCCCCCCTCCTGGTCCGATTCTTCCTGTCGTTCCAGGTGGCGACAGGCATGTCCGCACATTTGTTCGATGAACTGCAGGAAGCCGGGCCGGGCCTGTGACGGCGTGTCGCGTCGCTGGAACACCTCCACGACACCCACACACTCCTGCTCACGGAGCAACGCCCCCAGGATGATCAGGTCATCGGTCGGTAACTCGATTCCGCCGTCGTCGTCCGGACTGTGTGTACACGCCTGGCCGTTTTGCAGGACGTCAAGTAACAGTTTCTGGTTGACCGCCAGGGCCTGGGGATTGTCGTGAAACCCGGTCGACTCCAGCTGGTGATCTGCCAGCAGCTGCATCTGGTTCGCCGCATTGCGGATCCACACCGCACCCGCCCGCCCTCCAATGGCCCCAACCACGCGCTGCAGAAACTGCCGGAAATAGTCTTCCGAGGACATCCGCCGCTGCGACATCTGCTCGATCTCTCGAGCGAGGCCGATGATCCGCTGTCGGACTTCGTCAACGTTGCCGGTAGACATCTGTGCGCAAATCGTGCGAAAAGCAGGTGTTGGGTGCGGGGCATGGCCCGACAGTGATCACAACAGCCTGCCGGGCGAAGCCTGGCAGGCTGCGGGGCGCATTCTAGTGCCATGCCGCGATTTAGGGAAAGACCGCTGTTGGCGTCCCTCGGCACCTCAACAGCGTTCATCGAGGGAAACCTGTCAAGCTTTACCGGTTGTAACGCCGATAGCGACTGTAGCGGTTCTGCCGGTCATCCGGGCGAGCGGTCTCCTTGCAGGGACCGTCCGCCACCGGACCGTGCCGGCGTTGCGCAAACCCCGACTTCACAATCCTATCCGTTTGTCGTGGCCTGATGCCCGGTCAAACCCGATTCGCCCGACCGATGTTCCTCACCGCCCTGGCGGCTGTGGCGCTGACCATCGTCGGTTGCCTGGCAGGACCGCGCGAACTGACCTACCTGGGGGAAAAGGACCTGGCCCATTATCGGGACTTCGCCACCCACATCGTGGATCCGCTCGAACAGGACGGCGGCGACGAGGAACGGGCTCACAGGGCCGAGATGGCCAGCGAACCCAGGAGACTCACCCAGCCTGGCAAACAGGAGATCTGGGATCTCACGCTCGAAGAGACACTGAAGATCGGGTTGAAAAACAGCGAGATCATACGGGAAGGTGGCACGTTTCTTTCGCCCAGCAACCGCCTGCTGGCCAACCCGGAATTCACCGCCAGCGTCTTCAATCCGGCCATCCAGGAGACCAACGTCCAGTTCGGCCAACGAGGTGTCGAAGCGGCGTCGTCCGATTTCGACACGCTCTTCTCCAGCTCGATGACCTGGTCAGGCAGCCAGACCGTCCAGCGGACGGCCAACCTGGGACTGAGTCCCGGGGACGTGCTGGATGAAGACAGTGGTCGATTCCGCGCCTCGCTGTCGAAGATCACAGGAGCTGGCACGCAGCTCTCGGTCAACCACAACTGGGATTACTCGCAGAACAACTTCCCATCCAACGTGTTCCCGTCGAGCTTCTTCGGGACGGCCCAGGCTCCTACCGTTGGCTTGCAGATGCGTCACCCGCTGCTGGCTGGAGCCGGGACCAAGTACACCCAGGTCGCCGGTCCGCGGCTCGGGCGATTCGGCGGTGCCACGTCGATCGTCGGCGTCAACCAGGGGGTCGTCATCTCGCGGATCAACGGCGACATCTCCTTGACCGACTTCGAGGCATCCATTCGCAACCTGGTCAAGGACATCGAGGACCACTACTGGGATCTGCATCTCTCCTATCGGGTCTACCACACCCAGAAGCTGGCACTCGACAGCTCCGAGCAGACGTGGCGGATGGTCGATGGCGACCCCCGCCGGCCCGCCGCCGAAAAGGCCCAGGCCCGCGACAGCTATTTCGAAATCAAGGGAAGAACCGAGGGCGCGCGGTCTGATCTCTACTCCGCCGAATCACGGCTGCGTCGGCTGATCGGGCTCGCGGTCAACGATGGCCGGATCATCCGACCCACTGACGAACCGATCACGGCCCGCTATTCCCCGGACTGGAAAGGGAGCCTTGTTGACGCCCTGACACGTCGCGTGGAACTGAGACGGCAGAAGTGGTCTATCAAGAGCCTCCAGCTGCAGCTCGACGCCGCCAACAGCCTCACTCAACCGCAGCTCGATGTCGTGGCTGGTTACAACATCAACGGCTTCGGCGACGACCTGTTCGGACAATCCAACCGCCCGCACCGTAGCGCCTACGGCAGCCTGGCCGACGCCGAATTCACCAGCTGGGAGGCGGGGGTCCAGTTCAGCATGCCGCTGGGCATGAGATCCGCTCGGGCCCAGGTGAGAAACCTCGAGCTCCGCCTCGCCAAGGCCCGCAAAGCCCTCGAGGAACAGGAAGTCGAGATCAGCCATGAACTGGCGGCTGCCTTCCAGGCCCTCGACCGGGCCTGGGCCACAGCCCAGATCGGTTTCAACCGGCGCAGGGCCGCTGCCGAAAGCGTGCGAGCTTACCAGGCCGAGTACGAAAACGGACGGACATCGGCGGACCTGCTGTTGCGTGCCCAGGTCAGCCTGGCCCAGGCCGAGGTCGCCTACGTCAGCAGCCTGGTCGACTACAACAAGGCCATCACCGAACTCGAATTCCGCAAGGGCACCTCTCTGCAGCACAACAACGTCCACCTCACCGAAGGCCCCTGGCAGGACCAGCGAGCCTACCGGGATGCCCTGCGTCGCGCCGAAGCACGCAGCCACGGCTACCGCTCAAACGTCCTGCACACCGAGCCCGAACCGCTGACCGAGCCCTTCGAGCAGGAGATCCCCTCACCTGGCGACGATGTGGAGGCCGAGGCCGGAGACCGCGAGTGGGCAGAGCCTCTCAGCGCTGGCTCTTGAGATCCACGACTTGGCGCTTGAAGCCCTCGATCCTGTTCTCCTCGAGCGTCACGTCACGCGCCTGCTTGCCGATCCGGACGCCGATCCGATCCATCGGCTTCCGTGTCTCGCGGATCTGGTTGCCGTTGAGAGTCACCTCGCGGGTGCGACCCTGCACATCGACCGCCACGCCCTCCCCACCGCCGCTGTCGACAATCTGGTTCTTTTCGAGCCGATTCCGATTCGGCCAGAAGTCCTTGCCACGCGAGTCGTCGCGGAACAGGACGCCCGAGACGCCGCTGCCGGTGATCGAATTCAACCGGATCAGGTTGTCGGTGTCGCAGTGCCCGATCGATACGCCGTAGTTATGGTTCCCACTGATCTGGTTGTTCTCGGCCAGGCCGTACTTGATGCCCCAGCAGAAGAAGACACCAATCGTATTGCGTTCCACCCGGTTGTTCCGCATTAGCGGCCTCTGAGATCCACTTCCAGGATGCAGGCCGAGATCGGCGTTGTCATGCGAATGACAATTCTCAACGACCACGTCGTGACAGATCTGCCAACTGATTCCGTCGCCGTTGTAGTTGCGAGCCTCGACACCCGTCATGTGGATCCGATTGCAGTCCTGCAGAAAAATGCAGCCGCCGTAGTTGCCGTTCAGGTTGGCGTTCTGCTTGCGATTGCCGTCCAGGGTGATGTCCTGGATCGTGATGTCGTGAACGTGATCTCCGGAAAACAGCGGGAACAAGGTCGACAGCGTCGGCTTGCCCGACAGCCAGATGTTCTTTCGCAAGGCCCGATCCAGCTTGAAACGATTGCCCTTGCGAGCCACCAGCGTCCGTTTCAGCACGGTTTGCCCGCCGTTGTGAGGATTCGTCGCCTTGAGCACCACGCCGTCACCCACCTGCAGCCCCTTGGCGCTGGCGACCGTGATTTCCTGGTCGTACCAGTCACTATCGTCGGAAAGCACGACCGAGTGAGATTTCTGTTTGGTGATGATCGAATCGGCGCCGCTGCCCAGGATCCGAATCCCGGTCTGCAGGTAGACCGCATTTCTCAGCGTGTAGGTTCCGGGCAGGACCTTGACCGTCCCGCCACCAAATCGGCTGATGTAATCCACCGCCGCCTGCAGCACCTTCTCATTGCTCCCCACCAGGTCCGCTTTCTTCGGCCCGACGGTGATCGTCAGCTTCTCGTCCCAGTTCGGCTCGAACCGGTCGTCCCCGGAGGTGGCACGAGGGTTGGTGACTCGCGGCAGTCCGCCCCGTTCGGGTCCTGCTGATACCAGCGGGGCAGCAATTCCGGTTGTGGCTGCGGCCGCGGCTGCGGCGACAAATTGACGTCGATTCACTCGGGCAACTCGTGTGGATGTCATGCTGGACCCCTTCTGGTGAAATCTACCTGCTTGAACCGCGTGGCATGTCGCCGGTACGGCGATGCTGTGTGAGCAACTCGAACACTTCGTCATGTGCGCGAGGATTGAAGTGAGCCACGATACTCGAACCGACCATCGTGTGCCCCTCTCCAGACCCCTCCTGGCGACGACGCGACGTCACCAGGACTATGGCCGCCATCAACAGCAAAACCACGCCAACAACCGAAAGCGTTGCCGCATGTCGTGCATTCACAGTCGCCCCTCTGGAAACAGCCCGATCGAGATTCACTCTCATTATGAGAGGCCGGTTCACCTCCGGGCAATTCCCGGTTTGAGCAACACGGCCCGGCCACGACCTTCGACGATCACCCACTCGCCGGGTGCGTTGATCCCGGAGAACCGCTCAACCTGCCGCCCAGGCCAGGCCACCTCGACAGTCTCCGGCCCCATCCCGTCGCCCAGCCCGATCATCACGACCCGCTGGTTGCTGGACATGTAGCCGTCACCTCCGGTCAATTCAAACCGACGGCCCGCGTCGCCAGGTCCGATCAGGCGAATGATCGTCCCGATGGCGTCGCGGTGCCCGTCTGTGGCAACCAGCCTGAGCGTCAGGCTGTCTCCAACGGCGGGAGTCGTGTTGGTCAACAGCACCGCAGGAACATCGAGAGCGGTGATCACCGCATCCGGCCGCCCATCTCGGTTCCAGTCGACTCGTGCCAGCCCCCGGCCGAGGATCTGCTTTCGGAAATAGCCTCCCTGGGCCATCCCCTCCTGGAGCACAAATCGCCCGCGTCCCACGTTGCGGTAGCACTGCGTGAGCATCTTGTGAGGTCGACCGATATCGGAGTAATCGTCGACATGGCCGTTGACGACGAGCAAATCGAGATCCCCATCAAGATCCGCGTCCAGAAACTGGGTTCCAAACCCCAGGGTCGACAGGCTGCTGGCGGCCAGGCGAGACGGACGGGTGCGATCCGTGAAGCGGCGTGAACCTCCCTGCCGCCCGTCCCCCCTGTAGAGCGTGTTAGTCTCGTCCAGGAAGTTGGTCACAAACAGGTCGACCCGTCCGTCACCGTCCGAGTCACCAACCGCGATTCCCATGGATCCCTCGGCGCGGCCATCACCATTGAGCCCCACGCCTCTACCGAGCCCGTCATCTGCCAGTCGCCACTCGGACGCCACCGCCGAAGACGACGCGAGCAGGTAATTGGCCCGGGTGTCGTTGGCGACGAAGACTTCCAGACGCCCGTCCTCGTCGAAGTCTCCGACCACGACCCCCAGTCCCTTGCCATCCTCGGACACCATCCCGAGACGACGCGTGGCATCCGTGAACGTGCCGGCTCCGGACCCCAGGTACAGCCGATCACCGGCACCGGGAAACTGGAAGGGCTGACAGAGCCGACGCCTCCCCTGCGCGTCACGGCACACACGTGTCAGCACGTCTTCGCCGGACAGGTAATTGACGACATAGATGTCCGCGTGACCATCGCCATTGATGTCCGCGATCGCTGCACTGGTGCTCCAACGATCTGCGCCGGGGCGGTCCATTTCCCATTCGGCTGTCCCATCGTGAAACGTACCATCACGGTTGTTGATCCAGAGCTGATTGACGCCGACCTGACAGACCAGCAGGTCCGGCCAGCCGTCGCCGTCGACGTCACCGGCAGCCACTCCCTGGCCAAATCCCCCATCGCCGCCAGGACCTCCGATTCCGGCCTCGGATGTCACGTCCAGGAACCGGCCAGCACCCGCATTGCGGAACAAACGGTCACCCACCAACTCGGGTCGTTCTTCAACCGGTAAACGTCCCGCGTGTGACACTCCCTGTGAAAAAAAAAGGTCCGGCCAACCGTCGAGGTCGTAGTCGACCACGGCAACTCCGCCTCCTGTGAATTCGGGCATCCTCGGTCCCGCCCGATGACTGCCGGATCCGTTGTCATAACGAAACACCAATCCGGAAGCGGTGGCGTCGTCTCGGAACGACAGGATCGTGTCGTCATCAGCGATGGCGGTTTCGACGAGTGCATCCTCAGACCAGGCGGGGGTGTTCCAGTCCGACAGATCCATCGCCAGGGCCGGACTTGAAGACGAGACCGTCAGGCGACCCGTTTCGGCTGTGGAGCCGAGTTGAGAGGCGAGACGCTGAACGGCTTCACGTGGCCAGTTCGCCTGGCGGTCTCTAACGCCCGCCAGGCGTGCCCAGCCCCAGGCCTCGAAGAGCCGGCCCAGCTCCTCGAGCTGCCCGACCTTTTGACGCAGCAGCCCCTGGGATCCGAGTCCACCGGCAGCGATCATCTGGTCATCGGTTTCCTTGAGTTCCTGCAGCGCTTTCGCTCGGTCGCGAAACCGGACCGCCTGGTCCTCTCTCCCCAGTTCCTCGAGCAATCGCGCCAGTCGATAATTGGCCTGACGGTGCCCTGGACGCTCTTTCAGGACTTCCCAGAAGCAACGTGCAGCTGCCTGTTTCTGGCCGATCCGGTCGTGGTAATCACCACGGATTGCCCAGACGCGAGGATCTCGCCGGGCCACGTCCGACAACCGTCCGAACCAGGCCACCAGCTCGCCACCGCGACCCGATTCCAGCAAGCCCCGGCCGATCACTGCCTGGGCAGCCACCTGGCCAGGATCACGCTCCAATGACGCCCGGGCCCGACGTACCGCCTGGTCCCAGCGATTACTTGCCACATCGGCCGCGGCCAGGCCGAGCAAGGCCGCGGCGTCGGTGGAATCCGCTCGTAGGGCCTGCTCCAGGATGGCGGTATCCAGCCGGGCGGCTCCACCGAGATCCAGGAGCCTCAGCAGGTCCACCTCGCTCCCGTCGAACGCGTTGTCGTCGAGTCGCCAAAGCACCCGTCGGATCGGGGTGACGGCTTCCCATCGTCGTCCACTGGCTGCCAGCAGAAAGGCCAAGCCCCGCAGTCCGCCCGGATGATCCGGAACCGCCTGGACGGCGACCCGAAACCGGTCCTCCGCCTCGCCCACCCGCGCCATCGATTGCAGCAGCAGCATCCCGGCCTCGGTGGCCGCATCCGCCGAACGTCCCGGTGCGTCGGCACGAGTCAGCTCCGACAGCGCATCGTACAGCCGAACAGCCTCGGCGTGCTCACCACGCTGCCTCGCCGCGATCGCCTCGGTCTCAAGCTGCTCCGGTGTCGTTCTCGTCTGCCACGCCCAGATGACCAGGGCACCGACCACCAGGGTTGCGGTGCCTGCGGTGAATGCCAGCGAATTCCCGATCCGCGCGGTCACAACCTACCCGGCTTCCTTGATCTCCACCCGACGCCCCGATGGGATCGGACCCATGAGCGTCTGCAGCTTCCGTGTCGGCCACGTCACCTCAATCTTATCGACCGACTCGGACTCCCCGAGTCCGAAATACAACGGCATACGACTCTGGGACAGGTATCCGCTCTGTCCATCGTGAACCTGGGTCAGCGTGCGATCGCCTGCATACACACGAACCACGGCCCCCAATCCGTCGCGATTTGACTCGACACCCTCCAGCCGCACCACGATGCTGCGGACCGTGGTCTTCTCGGTCAGGTCGCTGACCAGCACCAGCGGTGCAGTGTTGAAGTCGTTGGTCACGATGTCGAGATCCCCGTCCTGGTCGAGGTCGAAGATCACGCTGGAACGGCTGCCCAGGGCCCCATGCATCGTGAAGGTCCCGCTGCGGCCCTCGCAAAATTCGTGGTCCTTGTCGCGGCCATCGGCATCGAGCTGATGCCAGGGCACCGACGTCCGACCGTCGCGACGAGGCTCGATACCGAGGACGAATTCACTGAGCAAGAAACGCTGGCCGCCGTCGTTCAGCAGCACGTGATTCGGATGGTACCGCCAGGGGAAATTCATGCTCGAAGTGACAAACACGTCCTGGAATCCGTCGGCATTCAGGTCGCCCACCGAAACGCCCCACGGCCAGTAGGTCTCGGCCCCAATCGCGTCCGACACCTCCTCGAACAGCCCCGGTCCGGTCCGCCGGAAGAAACTATTGCCGAACAGGCTGGTGCCGTTGGTCTTGAGGATGCTGTCGGCAAACGGCGTCGGCGACTTCTTTTGCTCCTCGGCCTCGGTCGGGGTCGCCCGCAGAAATTCGACCCGATCGCCGCCCATGTCGGAATGCATGTCGGTGATGTAGATGTCGAGACGACCGTCGTTGTCGAAATCGAAGACCTTGATCCCCATCGCCCCCCAGGAGGTCTTGGGGAAAAGCTCGCGACTTCGTCTTTTGAAGGTCTTGCCACCGACGTTCTCGTAGTACTCGTCGTTACCCTGCATGTTGAGCACGTACAGGTCGGTCCAGCCGTCGTTATTGGCATCGATGGGGCTGGCGGCCCCGGTCCAGCTCTCATCGACCAACCCGGTCGTCTCGGTCACATCGGTGAATCGGCCACCGCCCTCGTTGTGATAGAGCCGACTTTGCTCGGTCCGCTTCGCATGCAGGTGACCGGCAAACGCGTCGCCCATCCCGTCGTAGAATCGGAAGGGCTCGCCGTCGGAGGCCATTTCTCGGCCGTTATCTGATGCATCCGTTCCCACCTCTCGCAACGTCTCGGTCGTGTACTGACCGACATTGCAGAGAAAGAGATCGAGCAGGCCGTCCCGGTCGTAATCAAAGAAGACCGCGGAGGAACTGTGGGCCTTGTGGCCCAGGCCCGATCCGGCCGAAACGTCGGTGAAGTGGGCCTGGCCATCATTGAGAAACAGCTTATTGCCCGTGCGGACGTTGGTGACATACAAGTCAGCATCGCCGTCGTTGTCGATGTCCGCAAAGGACGCGGTCACTCCAGTGGGAACCTGGACAGCCACGCCTGCAGACTCGGTGATGTCCTCGAACTTGCCGCCTCCTGCATTCCGGTACAGGCGATTGCTGCCGACCTGGTTGGAGAAATACAGGTCGAGCCGGCCATCGCCATCAACATCCGCCACGGCCAGCCCGTTGCCGTGGTCGTAATGGACAGCCTTGTAGGTGCGGCCGGCGTCATCCACCACCCTGTGGCGGAAGTCGACCCCGCTCTCGGGCTGGCGGTCCGTGAAGCCAAACGCGTGAAACACGGACCAGTCCCTGGCCGCCGCCTTTTGACGGGCAGCGCGAGAATCCAGCCAGTCGGGAGCGACGATCTGTGGAGGAATCGCAACGCGCTCGTTGAGCACCTCCTCGACTGCCGCCAGCAGCTTCCGCCCCCCCTCGTCCTTCATCCCATTGAATACGCCCCGCAGGTGACCCTCGTGATCCACCAGGGCCACCTTCACCGTGTGAACGATCGGCTGGTCCTTCCCGACGTCGGCCACCGGCAGCTTGAAGCCGTCGGTCACCAGGTCATAGATGTCAGACTTTTCTCCCGTCAGAAAACTCCAGTTCGAGAGATTCGCACCAAAGTTGTCGGCATACCGGGCCAGGGCCTCGGGCGTATCCGTCTCGGGATCCACCGAGACGCTGACCAGGTGCAACTGGTCCCAGAGAAAGTGCTTGGGGCCACCCCGTTCGTCGGAGCTGTGCTGATGCTCGATCTTCTTGGCCAGCTGCTTTTGAAACGCAGCCATCCGCCTTGTTTGCTCGGGACACGTCAGTTGACACGTGGTGAAGATGAAATTGACCAAGTACGGGCGGCCCACCAGGTCCTGGCTGCCAAACGGCTGGCCGGAGCTGTCCACGAGGCGAAACGTGGGGAGAGGCAGGTCGAGTGTCAGCAGGGACCGGGCCGGCACGTCTTTCGGCTTCTGGTCCGCGCCATCTGACGCCTGCTCACCACCGCTGGAGCCGTTGCCAGGCTGTGGTGCCGGATCGTCCCCACAGCCGGTCGACAGCAGCAACAACATCGCCAGCAACAACGTGGGCCGTGAACGACTCGTGAAACTCATGAGGCTCCTCTGTCACTCCAGCCTTCCGACGTGTCGCCGCAGTCATCGCAAGACGACCGGGTTCAATCGACTTGAATCGCTCAACGGGGTGCTGTCAATGATCCTCGTGGGACAAGTCGCTCAGCAATCCGGCGGCTAAAACGGCCGATAACCTGCCCGCTTGTACTTCGGGTTCTTCGGTCGAAACGCACTGTCAAAGTCCGGGTCCTGAGCGTCGAGCGTGTTTCGCTCGGCGTCGATCGTCCCGCGCAGATCCTCGAGGCCCCCGCCGAACAGGCATCCGGACACGTTGCGACCATCCAGGATGTCGATCTCGTAACGTTCCCCTTTCGAGATCCCACCTCCGAGCTGGTTGTTCCAGAAAATCGAATTCTCGTAGTGATTTCCCTCGCCCTTGTCGTCGACTCCGTTCCAGTTGCCGGTGAATGTCGAAGCGACCACGCGCACCCGGCTCCCGGGAAACACCGTCAGGGCACCGGACCCGTGCTTGGCATTGTAGAGTTCATCGGGCGGGCTGACGGTGTCGGGTCCCGTGTTGGCCACGTTGCCGACAAACAGGCAGTTGCTGATCTCGGCCCGGCTGCCCGGCAGCACATCGATCGCTGAACCGGTCACCTCGCATCGGTTGTCACGAAACACCGAATTGGTGATCCGCACGGCGTCCTGGGTGAAACCCAAATGCTGAATCGAGATTCCGCCACCACAGGGATTCGCCGAATTGCCGATCACCTCGACGTGGTCGATCCTCGGATAGCTCCGGCCAAACACCTTGATGCCACCTCCGTCGCAGTAGAAGAAGAGCAGGTTCTGTTTGCCCAGCTCAGGCCGATTCGGCTCGATCGGAACCGGATCCTCCTCGCGAGTCTCGTAGCGGTTGGCCCCGGTGATCGTGAAGCCCTGGAACACGGTCCGGGCACTGATGCCGTCGCCAAAGTAGACGACATGGTTGACCACCGCCGGAAAGCTGGTGGCATCCGGATCAGCGACCTTCGGATTGGCGGCTGTCAGTTCGACTCGCCCGTTGGCCACGAGACGGATTCCGTCATGACGTCGGTTGAGCCACACGAGCGCCTGGCCGGATTGGGCCGGTCGATAGACGCCCTCGTGCACAACGACCCTCCTGTTCCCGGTCGCATCGGCGGCCGCATCGAGAGCCGCCTGGATCGACTCGCCCGGATGCACGTGCCAGGTACCATCCTCGCCCCGACCGGCTGAAGACGCACTGTCCGTGGAATCTGCGCAACCGCCCAGCACGACGCCCAGCACGACACCCAGCACAACGCCAAGCCCCGGGAAGTCGGCCAAGGACGACTCCGACGCCCGACTTATCGATGACAAAAGAGGCCAGACCATCATGGCACCAGCGTCGCCAACCAGTCGCGAAATGCCTCCGCGTCCTCCACCTCCATTCGCCCCATCTCCTCGTCATGAGAAAACCGGACAGCACACATGGGATCCGACAAGAGTCGGTAGCTCCCGACTTGCTGGGCATCGATCCGCATCGTGTGGACCAGCTCTGGCACCGCGATCTCTTTGAGCTCCATCTCCGGCAGGCTCAGCGTGTAGATGAAATCCGTACTGGTCAGTTTCAGGTCCACCGCACGACCACGCGGCAGGTGCAACTGGCGATGGCTGACCAGGTCGTCCTCTGTGCCGAAGCGTCCGTCTGCGCCGGGAAACCGGAAGCTCCACTCGAAGCGACTTCCGGTCACCCTGATCGGACACGCCTCAGACCCGGCCCGCTCGGGCCAGGCCAATGGTGGCTTGCCGCCACAGCCCGCCAGGGCCACACCACACCCCAGCCCCCAGATCAGCAGGTAGGCCCACAGTCGATCTCGGCAGGGATTTGCGTTCGTTCTGCCCATCATCTCGATGATAAGCCACGGTTTTGGGGGATGAACAGTGGCAGCCGTCCAGTCCGAAGCTCACCGAGTTTGACATGCTCCCCTCATGACCTGAGAATCGATGTCGAGCTGCTGGCTATCCAGACACAAGACTCCACCAGGGATACTCACATGTCGGCCATCTCCCGCTTCACCATGCTCACGCTGCTGGTCACCACTGTCCTGGGATCCGGGCTCCAGGCGGCCGATTGGCCGACGTGGCGTCACGACGAGGGCCGTTCGGGCTCCACCGATCAGGTGCTTCCCGCCACGATGAAACTCGCGTGGCAGCGCCAGTTGGCGACACCGCAGCCGGCCTGGCCCGAGGATCCTCGCATCGGCTTCGACATGGTTCCCGAACCCGTGGTGGTGGGACACCAGCTGTTTGTCGCGAGCACCCGCAACGACTGCGTCACCTCCTACGACACACGCACTGGAAAGCGTCTCTGGCGTGCCTTCGCCGACGGTCCTGTCCGCTTTGCTCCGTTGGTGGCTGACGGCAAGGTGGTCTTTGGCTCCGATGACGGCAACCTGTACGCGGTTGACGCGGCCAACGGACAGTCAGTCTGGACCTACCGTGCGGCACCCGCGATTCGCAAGGTGCTCGGCAATGACCGTCTGATCTCGGTCTGGCCCGTCCGTGGCGGCCCCGTGCTCGATGGCGCGGTGGTGAGATTCACCGCCGGGGTCTGGCCGTTCGAGGGCGCCTTCCTCTGCTCGGTCGACCTGGCCACCGGACAGCCGTCCGAGATCTCCGGTCCGGCCGGAATTGGCCCGCAGTACGCGGTCAGGACGCTCAAGGATATCACCCCACAGGGATACCTCGTGGTCGCCGCCGACAAGCTCTTCATCCCCTGCGGACGCGCTGTTGCGGCCTGCCTCGACCTCAGCTCCAACAAGTTCCTGTCACACAGCTACAGCACCTCGGCCACGACCAACTACCACGTCGTCGCCCAGGATCGCTGGCTGTTCCACGGCTCGATCGCATTCGACACGACGACCAAGACAACGCTCAAGACCCGTAATCACAAGCCGGTGACCACGCCGTCTCATGCGTTCTTCGGTGAAAACGGACAGGTTGTTGCATACGATCTGGCTCACCCCAAGATTGTGAAGGCCAAGGACCGGCGGGGACGCACTACCACCAGCACCGTGCTGCCCAAGCTGTGGTCACTCCCCAACAGCAGCATCCAGAAGGTCCCTGCTGGCACGGCCTACAAATCATTTCTGGCCAAGAACCCGGTCCAGGTCGACCTGCACGCCGGCGGCAGTCTCTACGGTCACCAGGGCTCGCTGCTCTTCGCCGTCGACCCGCCCAAGGGTGACCGGCCAGGGAAGGTCCGGTGGACTCGCAAGGTCGACGGCTCTCCGGCGTCGATGATCGCCGCCGACGATCGGCTGTTCGTCGCGACAACCGAGGGTCGGCTCTATTGCTTCGCCGAGCAGGCCGGACCCGGGAATGTCACCGAACCGTCTCCACCAAAAGTCACCCGTCCGCCGATGAAGCGGACGTCCGAGATCCTGGCGGCGGCCGGCGCCAGTGAGGGATTTGCCCTGGTGCTGGGAATCGGCGATGGCAAGCTGGTCAAGGACCTTGCCGACCACAGCCAAATGCGCTTGATCTGCGTGGATCCGGACCCCGCCCGTGTCAAGGCGCTGCGGACCAAGCTCGATGCCGCACGGCTCTACGGGCACCGCGTGAGTGCATTCGTTGGAGATCCGTTGACCTGTGGCCTGCCGCCCTACATCGGCAACCTCGTCACCAGCGAGTCGCTCGACTGGGTCGGTGGTCCCGACAACGGTCCCAAGCTGGCCCGGCTCGTCTTCGGTTGTCTCAGGCCGTATGGCGGCACAGCGGCACTGGCGATTCCCGGTGACGGCGGTGCGGCGAGCTTCCTCGAGGAAGTCAACCGGATGAAGCTTCCGCAGGCCGGCACACAGGTGGCCGGTTCACTGGCGGTGATCAAGCGTCATGGCGCTCTGCCCGGCTCGGCCGACTGGACGCACGAGTACGGCGATCCCTCCAACTCGCTGATGTCACAGGACCAGCTCGTCCGAGCCCCTCTCGGCGTGCTCTGGTTCGGTGGTCCCGCCTCCGATGGCAGCCTGTTCTACAACCGCCACTTCTGGGGCCCCAGCATGGCGGTGATCGAGGGTCGGATGTTCCTTCAGGGACCGGGCAAGATGACCGCCGTGGACGTCTACACCGGCCGGATTCTCTGGCAGATCCCGTTGGTCGACGACGAGAACTACCGGGCGGGTCGCCGGGGCAATGACTTCGAGAAGGTCCTGGCCGGATTCCACTTCCTGGCTGTTCGTGACGGCATCTACATCGTCCATAAGGGCCGCATCCTCAAGCTCGATCCCACCTCGGGCAAGCAGCTGGCGGTCTTCGAACCGCCGGCGAAGACCGACACCTGGGGACGGATCCGCGTGCAGGGCGACCTGCTGATCGGAACACTGCACCGCGTGCAGGGCAAACGAGGCCGCGTGCCGGCCGAGATCCAGGTCCTCAACCGACAGACCGGCAAGGTCGTCTGGAAGCATACCGCCGAGATGACACTGCCGCTGGTAGCCGTCAGCGATGACACGCTCTATTGCCTCGATGGCATTCTCGAGGGTCTCTACAAGGACTGGGCCCGCAGGGGGCTGGTCCCCAAGTCCGCCCCGAAACGCTACCTCAAGGCGTTTGATCTCAAGACCGGAAAACCCAAGTGGAAGTACACGACCGACCTGGTCGTCACCTGGTTGAACTACTCGACCGATCACGATGTCCTGATGGCGTCCAATAAGAAGGGCATGGTGGCCTACCGAGGTAAGAACGGCGAGGAGTTGTGGAGGAAATACAGCGAGGGAAAAGGGTTCCTGGGCCATCCCGAGAGTTACTGGGATCGCGTGATCGTCTCGGGCAACCGGGTAATCGACCAGCGAGGCCCGGGCAAGGCCTACAACATCCTTACCGGGGATCCGATCCTCAGGCGCGACCCGATCACGGGCAAAGAAGTGCCATGGGAATTCACCAAGAAGGGGCACCATTGCAACTACGCGATCGCCAGTCCGCACCTGCTGACATTCCGTGCCGCGTCGGCGGGATTCACCGATGTCGAGACCGGCAATACGTCGCGACTGGTGGGATTCCGTTCCGGTTGCCGCAACAGCTTGATCCCGGCCAACGGCATTCTCAATTCTCCTAACTTCGCCCACGGATGTGTCTGCGGGTACTCGCTGTTCACCTCGCTGGCCTTCACACATGTGCCGCGGGCCGAGATGTGGAGTTACAGCGCGTTGAAAGCCACCGACGAGACGGTGCGTCGGCTCGGTGTCAACCTCGGTGCGCCCGGGGACCGCATGTCAGCCGAGGGCACTCTCTGGCTCGACTACCCGAGTATCGGTGGTTCGTCACCGGATGTCCGGATCTCCGCCACCGGCAAGTCTCGTCCGTTCCGCCAGCACTCGTCCCTGGTGCAGGCCAAGCAACACGACTGGGTGGCCTCCTCGGGCGTCAGCGGACTGACCAGCCTGACCATCCGATTGGACAAGGCAGCCAAGACGCCCAAGAGCTACACCGTGCGACTCCATTTCTGTGAGCCGGAGGACGTGAAGTCGGGTCAACGGGTCTTTGACGTGCGTCTGGGAGGAAAAGCGGTCCTCGAGGAATTCGACGTCGTCGCAGCCAGCGGAGCGAGACGAACGGCGATTGTCCGGGAGTTCAAGAAGGTGGCTGCGACCACCGAATTGAAAATCGACCTGGTGGCGCGCACCGGAACTCCGATTCTCAACGGCGTGGAAATCGTCGCCGAGGACTAGCCGGCCAAAAGGAGGTGCCCTTGTCAGGCTTGCGCGCTATCACGCAACCGGCCATGGCAAGGACCTCCAACGGCAAGCTAGACTGAAGCCATCCCGTGGGTGATTCCTCACACGACCTGCAAAGACAGACCATGATGCGAGTTGGCATGACGCGTGCAGTCCTTGTATTGGCTGCCATGTGGCACGGCGGCCTCGCGATCTCCGTCGGACAGGACAAGGCTGCTACCCCCAAGACGCCCGTCTATCCGCTGGACGTCTCGGTGGCCGCCGATGGCAAGACACTCTTCCTCGTCGATCGCAAGCTTCCAGGTCTCTGGAAGGCCGACGGCGCCGGCAAGGTCGGTATCTTTTTCCAGGCCAGCAAGAAGTTTCGTACACCGCTCAACGCCGTCCGCTGCATCGCCTCCGATGGCAAGGGGGGTCTGCTCGTTGGCGACTCGGGAACTCGTGAAGTCTACCGGTTCACGGCGGACGGCAAATCGACACCGCTGACGAAGGCGGGCATCGGCATCGCCATGGGCATCGCAGCCAACAAGGATGGCACGATCTTTGTCAGCGATCTTGAACTGCAACGGATCTGGACGGTGCCAGCCGCAGGAGGTGAACCCAAGGAATTCGCCGTCGTGCCGGCTCCGCGTGGCATGACATTCGACAAAAGCGGGCAACTCTGGGTCGTCTCGGGCGGTCCGAAAAACCAGCTCATCAAGATCGCACCTGATGGCAAGATCACGCCCGTGGTCAAGGATCGGACATTCATCTACCCCAATGACGTCGCCATCGCCGCTGACGGGACCGCCTACGTCAGCGATGGCTATGCGGACTGTGTCTGGAAAGTTGCCGCCGACGGCAAGGCCACCAAGTGGGTCAGCGGCAAACCCCTGGAAAACCCCGTTGGACTCGACTGGCGGGGAACCACGCTGCTGGTCGTCGATTCCCGTGCGAAACAGGTGTTTGCCATTACCCCCGACGGCAAGCTCAGTCCGCTGAAACTCGGCAACTGACACAGATCCGCAGCCGCTACGGATTGGCTCTCTTACCCAATCCGAACCGCACGACTCCTCCTGCTGGACCGATCGAGCAGGATGTTGATCCTGCTGAAAACCCGGTCCTATACTCACATCAGGTGTTCCAACCAGATACCTGATCGTGCCTACCCCTTCTCCTCCAACAGGATTGGCCTTCACGCCGTAGATTCCGAAGAGACGACTACGCAGCCCTGGAAGACAGTCCCACTGATCCCACCCGACCACATCACACACCTGGTCCCCAGATGAGAATCACACGATCGGTACCTGGCGGGTCGATGCGGTCTCCACGAAGACGGCCGGCGACGCTGTTGGTGCCAATAGTCGTGGTGATCCTGGCAACTGGGACGGCGTGTTCACGTGATGTTCACGCCAGTTGTGGCGATTACCTGCACCAGGGTCATAGGGACTCCACCTCGGCGGCGGGACGACATGTTGATGTCAGCCCTGGTGTCACCAACTCCCAGCAGTTGCCAACTCCCTGTTCGCAGGGACGGTGCGACCGTGCACCTGAGCCACTGTCGGTACCGGTAACAACGCCACCGACGTCAGGGGGACACGATCTTGCCGCAGCCCTGCCTGTCGTGCGCCAATCGAACAGGGACGGTGCTGTCGGCTGGAGATTCGAGAAGACAGGCGAAAGACGATCAGGGTACCCAGGCCCTGTCGACCGGCCCCCGCGCGGACGAGCCATCCTAGACCTGAGGTGATCGGTCACACTCGTCACGCATGGTGATGAGACCCCGAGAGCCCCTTTCGCACCCAGCGCCAGGTCGTGCCGACTACGACATTCCGTCGGCTTCCTGGCAACCGGCTGGGCCACACTCCGAGAACTCCTCATGGGATGGTGTCTCAATGGCAGAACACCAATCACACGACCCAAAAGACAATTCAGCTGACAACTCACACGGCAACCAGCCCGCCGTGGTAGCCTCGCCGGACGCGACGACGCCTCCGACCAGGAAGCTCTATGTCCGTGCGGTCACCCCTGGGCTCCGCAAGCTGTTGTGGTTCGTCTTTGTTCTCGTCGCCTTGCTGGCCGCCAACGCCGGATACCTGACATCGATCACCGGTCTGCAATGGCTGACCGGCGAGGTCTACCAGACACACTTTTACTTCCTGATGTTGCTCGGCCACATCGTGCTGGGGCTGCTGCTGGTGCTACCGCTGGTAATTTTCGGCGGTCTCCACATCCGCAACGCCCACAATCGTCGGAATCGCCGTGCGGTCCGAGTCGGCTACGTCCTGTTTGCGGTCTCACTCGGAGTGCTGGCGACCGGATTCGCTTTGGTCCGGGTGGAAAACGTCATCGATCTCAAGCATCCCTTTGGCCGGGCGATCGTCTACTGGCTGCACGTGGCACTGCCACTGGTAGCGGGTTGGCTGTATTGGCTCCACCGGCTGGCCGGTCCACGTATCAAGTGGCACATCGGCCGCCGATTCGCGGCGGTGGCGGGCATCGCCGTCGTCGCCATGGTTGCCATGCACTCACAGGACCCCCGGCAATGGAACGTCGTGGGTTCCGAGGAGGGCGTCAAGTACTTCGAGCCATCACTGGCACGAACCACCGGCGGCAAGTTCATTCCCAGGGAAGCGCTGATGATGGACAGCTACTGCAAGAAGTGTCACCCCGACACGCACGCCGCCTGGTCTGACAGCGTCCATCGTCTCAGCTCGTTCAACAACGCCGCCTACCTGCCGAGTGTTCGCGAGACGCGACAGGTGTCGCTCAAGCACGACGGCAACGTTCGGGCTTCACGCTGGTGCGCCGGCTGCCACGACCCCGTCCCGTTCTTCAGCGGCGCCTTCGACCAGAAGGACTACGACGACGTACACGATCCCACCGCTCATGCGGGCATCACCTGCACGGTCTGTCACGCCATCACCCACATCAACAGCAACCGTGGCAACTCCGACTACACGATCGAGGAACCGCTGCACTATCCGTTTGCCTACAGCGACAACGCCGTCCTGCAGTGGATCAACAATCAGTTGGTCAAGGCGAAGCCTGACTTTCACAAGAAGACCTTCCTGAAACCGCACCATAAGACGACCGAGTTCTGCAGCGTCTGCCACAAGGTGCACCTGCCGCTGGCGCTCAACAAGTTCAAGACCATTGACGGCAACAGCTACCAGAAACACTTCATCCGTGGCCAGAACCACTATGACGCTTTCCTGCTGTCGGGCTTCGGCCACGGTGCTTCCAGCTTTTACTACCCACCGAAGGCCGAGCAAAACTGCAATCGCTGTCATATGCCACTGGTCACGTCAAACGACTTTGGGGCCGGGCCCTTTGGTGACACCGGCCAGCTCGGAGTCCACAACCATCTCTTCCCGGGGGCCAATACCGGGATCGCCTGGTTCCGAAACAGGCCACAAGTGATCGCGGCACAGCAGGAGTTTCTGGCGGGGACCATGCGCGTCGACCTGTTCAGCCTTCGCGAGGGCATCTCGCTCAATGGCAAGCAGCACGCCCCGCTGAGACCCGACGTTCCGACCCTGAAGCCCGGCGGCCAGTATCTGCTCGATGCCGTGATCCGCACGGTCAAGATCGGGCACCTGTTCACCCAGGGCACCGTCGACTCCAACGAGGTCTGGCTCGAGGTCACCGTCACCTCCGGTGGCCGCGTCATCGGTGCCAGCGGACACATGGACAACGACCGGGAGGTCGATCCGTGGTCCCACTTCGTCAACGTCTTTCTGCTGGATGTCGATGGGAAGCGGATCGACCGCCGCAATCCCCAGGACATCTTCACGCCGCTGTACAACCACCAGATTCCACCGGGGGCTGGGCAGGTCGTTCACTACAAGCTGCTCCTTCCGGAGGAGCTCGACGGGCCGGTGACCGTCGAAGTGAAGCTGAACTACCGCAAGTTCGACAAACAATACACCGACTTCATCGCCCGCAGCCGCAAGTCCGGAGACCTCGACATCCGCGGCCTGGATCCGGCAACCGGACTCCTGACCAACCATCTCCCGGTCACCGTGCTCGCTGTCGACTCGGTGACCTTCCCTGTCGATGGCGATTCCGCGGTCGTCAAGAACGAGCCCTCACCCGTGAAACCGTGGATGCGGTGGAACGACTACGGCATCGGGTTGTTCCTCAAGGGCAAGGACGAAATGCGGCAAGCGACCGAGGCGTTTGCCGAGGTCGAGAAGCTCGGCCGGTTCGACGGGCCACTGAACATGGCACGGGCCATGTTCCGGGAAGGCCGTTTGTCAGACGCGGCAGCGGCCCTGGCTCGGGCGTCCCAGCACACAGACCCGGCGGCTCCGCCCTGGACCATCGCCTGGCTCTCGGGACTCGTCGCCAAGGATCTCAACCAGCTCGACAAGGCACAGAAGAACTTCCGCAGTGTGCTGGAAGATCGGACCCCCGAGATGGTCAAGCGAGGCTTTGACTTCAGCAAGGACTACCGTGTGATCAACCTGCTGGGCCAGACCTACTTTGACCAGGCGCGGAGGCTGCGGGACGAGAAGTTTGCCGCAGAGCGTACCGGGTTCCTCAAGAAGGCGGTCGAGACGTTTCTGATGACTCTCACGATCGACTCCGAAAACGTCACCGCCCACTACAACTTGCAACAGCTGTACCGTGAGCTCGGCGAGAACAAGCAAGCTGAACATCACGCGGCATTGCATGCCCGCTACAAGCCCGACGACAACGCACGAGATCTCGCGGTCGGGCGAGCCAAGGCCCGCTACCCGGCCGCCAACGCCATCTCGGAAGAACCGGCGTTCTACGAGTTGCACCGCAAAGGGGCCCCTGGTCTCTCGGCCGCCTCTACCTCATCCGAGTCCTCGGACTCCACCGCAGGATCTCCCGGCCCTGTACGTCGACGGGAACCCACCGGAGCTGACGAATGAAAGAGCACGCCCAAACACCCGAGGACGCCTCGCCGATGGATGAAGTCTCCCCGAAGACCCAGCTGGATGAACAGCCCACGCCCGACTACGACTATGACACCGAGGAGCGTGACGACACGGTCATCGCGTCGGCCTTTCGGAAATCGATTCTCGTCTTCGCGATCGCCGGAGTGGCCGTTGGTGTGGCGCTCGCCGCGCGTAGCTTCCTGGTGGACGACACCGAGGCAGTGACCGAACGCGCGCCGCTGGAGGTCCCGGTCGTTCCTGAAAGACCCGAGGCCGAGATCCCCACGGTCCAGTTCACCGACATCACCGCCGCATCGGGCATCGAGTTCGTCCACGAGAACGGGGCCTACGGCGACAAGCTGTTGCCTGAGACCATGGGAGGCGGATGCGCCTTTATCGATGTTGACAGCGACGGCGATCAGGACCTCCTGCTGGTCAACTCACGCCGTTGGGCCTGGGACAAGCGACCGGCTCCTGAGTCACCCACGAAGACCCGGCTGTTTCTCAACAACGGGCAGGGCCACTTTGCCGACGCCACCGAGGCCTGGGGACTCGATGTCGACATCTATGGAATGGGTGCCGCCGTGGGCGACTTTGACAACGATGGTCACCCGGACGTCTTCCTCGCCGCCGTCGGATCGAATGTGCTCCTGAGAAACACGGGGACACAGTTTGAAAACGTCACCGCGGGTGCCGGAGTGGCGGGCACGGCGACTGCCTGGAGTTCCAGCTGTGGTTTTTTCGACGCCGACGCCGACGGCGATCTGGACCTGTTCGTCTGCAACTATGTCGGTTGGTCCAAGGACTTCGACCTCAAGCAACACTTCACCCTCGACGGCACACTCCGTGCCTACGGTCAACCTCAGAAGTTCCCCGGTAGTGCCCCGTTCCTGTATCTCAACAACGGGGATGGCACCTTCGAAGACGTCTCGACCACCGCCGGAGTCGAGGTCCGCAATGCGGGCACCAATGTGCCGCTGGCCAAGTCCCTCGGCGTGGCTTTCGCCGACCTGAATGCCGATGGCCATGTGGATCTTGTCGTCGCCAACGACACCGTCCGCAACTTCTTGTTCCTCGGCAAGGGGGACGGCACGTTTGAAGAGAAGGGGCGCCGTGCCGGAATTGCCTTCGATTCCAACGGCAACGCCCGTGGAGCCATGGGCATCGACATCGCCCGGTTTCGCAATACCGACGAGTTGGGCATTGCGATCGGCAACTTCGCCAACGAGACCACGGCACTGTATGTCCGCCGGACTCTCGCGGACCAATTGCCGGTCTTCCAGGACGAAGCGGTATCCAATGGAATCGCCCCACCCACGCGCCCCGAGCTCACCTTTGGCGTCTTCTTTTTCGACAGCGACCTCGATGGACGGCTCGATATCTTCGCCGCCAACGGACATCTCGAGGAAGACATCAACCTCGTCCAGTCCAGCCAGCACTACGAGCAACCCCCACAGTTGCTCTGGAATTGCGGAGCCAAGCACGAGAACGAATTCGTGGCGCTGGCATCTGAACAGTGCGGAGAGGATTTCGTGAAGCGAATGGTGGGGCGAGGAGCCAGCTTCGCCGACATCGACGGTGACGGTGATCTCGACCTGCTGATCACCTCGGTCGGAGGACGCCCCCGCCTGCTGCGCAACGACCAGGATCTCGGACATCACTGGCTGAGAGTCCGTCTGGCAGGCACTGAGGGCGTCAATCGATCTGCCATCGGCACCTGGGTTGATGTGCACACCGCCGAGGGGGTCCGCAGCGGACAGGTGATGCCCACTCGCAGCTATCTCTCACAGGCTGAACTCCCTGTGACGTTCGGACTCGGCGACATCGACGCAGTCGAGAAGATCGTCGTCCGCTGGCCCAATGGCCAGACCCAGGAAATCCAGGATCCAAGCATCGACAAGCTGGTGACCGTCACCCAGCAGAGCCAATCCAATACAAGAAGCGAGTGACACACATGGCCACCTCACCACGAATCGCCTGGGTCGAAGATGACCAGGCCAGCGGCGCGATCGGGGATGTCTACGCGATCTGGCGGGAACAGAATCCCGAGCGTGACGGCGTGCCCGAGATTCTCAAGTGCTTCTCGGCACGGCCCGACTTCCTGGCCCAGGTGATGGAGGCGTCCTATGGCCTGCACTTTACCGACGGGCACCTCGATCGCAGGCAGAAGGAAGCCATCGCGACTTATGTCTCGGCTCTCAATGAGTGCGAATACTGAACCGACGCGCATGCCTATTTCCTGCAGTTGCAGGAAGAAGACTCCAGAGTCGTCGATCAGCTCGAGGCGGGTCGGCTCGATACGGCCGATGTCGATGAGCCACAGCGTCGCCTGCTCGACTTCGTCCGACAGCTGACCCTGAAGCCGGCGGGCACCACCGATGAGCAGGTGGCGGGGTTGCGCGAGGCAGGGTGGCGTGACGAACAGATCGCAGAAGCGGTCTATGTCACGGCCCTGTTCGCCTTCTTCAACCGCGTCGCCGATGGGTTCGGATTGCGGAGTCCCGGGTATCGCGCCGACGGCCCCTCGTGACACGATGAGACAATGTAGCTGAAGTTGTCACACTTCAGGAGCGTCTCTGGTGACTTACCCAATCTGTTACCAGATTGGCGACGTGGTCAGATCAGCTCGGCGATCGGCTCGCCGTCGGTCAGGATCGGCACGGGCCGGCCCGTGTTGTCCAGGAAGTGCTGTTCGGTGTTGATCCCGAACTTGTGGTAGACCGTCGACAGCAGGCAGTTGCTGTTCATGACCCGCTGCGTGGGGTCCTCACCCCGGGCGTTGGTCGCGCCGATGACCTGTCCCATCTTCAGACCGCCACCTGAAAGAAAAATGCTCATCGAACGGGCCCAGTGGTCTCTGCCTGGTCGCTTTGTCGCCTTGTCCTGGTGACGGATCTTGGGGGTCCGACCAAATTCGCCGCAGAAGATGAACAGCACCTTCTCGTTGAGTCCGCGGTCGTACAAATCATTGATCAAGGCCGGCACGGCCTGGTCAAACACCGGCATCCGCTCGCGGTAGGCCTTGAAGATGTCGGCGTTGACGCTGTGATCGTCCCAGTTGCTGGTCCGTCCACTCTCTTTTTTCAGCCGAAACGTCGCCTGCATCTGGACCATGCGGACACCGTGCTCGACGAGGCGACGCGAGAGCAACAGGCTGCGACCCCAGTGAGTCTTGCCATACTTCTGCTGCACACTCTCGGGCTCGCTCGTCAGATCAAAGGCTCGGGCCGTACGTGAACTGGTGAGCATGGCCACAGCGCGACGGCGGAACTTGTCCAGGGCGTCCATCGAGCCCGACCGATCAAGCTCGCGCCGGAAGATGTCGAATTCGCCGAGAAGCGAGTTACGTTTTTTCAATGACGCCAGGGCATCGTCACGAGCGGCCAGCTGTCCCTTCTTCGTGCCGAACAGCGGTACCGGTTCGTACCGATTCGCACCGCTGGAGGTGATGGCCTTGGAGTTCGGCATGAAGGGCGAATACGCCGCGCCGAGGTACGCCGGACCACCGCCATAGAATTTCGTGTTGGCCACGAACAGCGGGATATCCTCGACCTGGTCCTCCAGCTTCTTGGCCACCACCGACCCCATCTCCGGGTACTCCGCATCGGCCGGATTGGCCGCCTTGGGTGTGTAGCCGCTGAGGAATCGACACGTGCCGCCGGAGTGCTCATTGCGGTTGTGGAACAAGCTGCGGACGATCGAGTATCTGTCGGCCATCGCCGCGAGGTTTGGGAGATGCTCGCAGATATCGAGGCCGGGAACGTTTGTGGAAATCGGCTGGAATTCGCCACGGTATTCCGCCGGTGCCTCCGGCTTCATGTCGAACGTCTCGAGATGGCTTGGTCCGCCGTTGGCCCAGAACAGGATGACCGAGTAGTCCTTGTCAATCGCGTCACTGGCCGCCTCAGCTGCCAGCAGACCAGCGAGATCCGGGGAGAGCCCGCTGGTCAGCGCCCCCAGGGACAGTCCTCCCAGCTTCAGAAAGTCCCGTCGGTCGATCGGTCCGTGGCAGTGGGTCATGACTTCGCCTTCAAACTGGTCATCGGCACGAGCAGGATGTGGCAGGCCGGACGGGCTTGCAACCTAGTGATTGTACTGGAATTCCTTGGTGTTGATCAGCGCCCACAACAGGTTGCTGTAGGCAACCTTGGGATCGGCCTCGGAGCCGATGTACTTGACCGCCTTTTCCACCTCTACCGACGACGCCGGTCGCGACATCACCGCCAGGAACAGACGACGGACTCGCGACTCGTGATCACCCGACCCCTTCGCCAATTTCGCCGCCAGGCTCTTGCCATCGAACACCTTGCCCAGCAGAAACGTGTCATTGAAGGCGAACAGCGACTGCGACAGGCTCGGGTCGGACGTCCGCTCACACTCACAGGCACTCTCCCTGGGGGGACGGCCGAAGAGCTTGAGAAACTTGTTCGAATAATTCTCGTCGGGCAGCTGCATCGCGCGCGTCCCGCTGGGCAGGCCGCTATAGGAAGTCGGCAGGCCGGTGACCTGGTCGATCGAGTCGAGCAGCATCTCGGCAGACAGCCTTTGGGGATAAAACCGAGAGTGCCCCTGGGTCTCATCCAGGTTGTCCTCGTTGGCCGCGGACTCCAACTGATAGGTCGTGCTTGTCGTGATTGTCCGCAGCACGCGTCGCATGTTGAATCCGCTGTCGATGAAGTCCCGTGCCAGGGCATCGAGCAGAGCCGGGTTGGTCGCCGGATTGGTCACTCTCAGATCATCGATCGGCTCCACCAGGCCTCGGCCCATGCAATGGGCCCACATGCGGTTGACGAACGCCCTCGCGAAGTACGGGTTGTCTGGACCGGCCATCCAGTCGACAAGTCGATGACGGGGATCGGCATACGGTGGCACGTCCAGCACGGGTCCACCCAGGCCGTGGGGTTGGACCACTGTGCCGGTGACCGGGTGCTTGACACTGCCAGTGGCCTTGATGAAGACCGTCTCGTTGGCTCGCCTCTCGGCCACACCGGTCCCCTCACGTCGGCCGACGCGCGTGAAAAACGCGGCGAGTCCGTAGTAGTCCTCCTGCGTGAAGTTCTCGAAGGGATGATGGTGGCACCGGGCACATCCGATACGGAGTCCGAGGAAGACCTGGGCGGTGTCGTCGACGTAGCGGTCGAGATACCTCACCTCCGCGTACCACTGGGCGGGAGGCGAGACGCTGACGTTGCCGGTCGCGCAGAGCACTTCACGAACGAAACGATCGAACGGCATCCCGCCGGCGATCGCATTGCGAATCCAGCGATGAAAGGTGATCGTTCCCGACACGCGGTCCTTCTGGCCGCGACGTTTGTTCCTCAGCAGAGCCGACCACTTCTGAGCCATGGTGTCGGCGTAGGCGGGCGAGGCCAGCAGCCGGTTCACCATGCTCGTCCGCTTATCCGCCGCGTGGTCTTCCAGGAATGCCTCCACCTCTTCAGACGACGGGACCCGTCCGGCCAGGTGCAGCGAAACGCGCCTCAGGAACGTCGCATCATCGCACACTCGTGAAGGCGCCACGCCGAGCGTCTCAAGATTCGCTTTCACGTGTCGATCCACGAAGTTGGCGATCGGAAACTCGGGCCACTCGGCCTGCGGATTCTCCAATGGCACGGTCAATCTCGCCACGGCCACCTGTCCCTGCAACAAGGCGATCACGGCAGTCTGGCCCGTGCGGTCGGTGGCCGAGGCCTTGCCGGCCCCATCCAATTCGATCAACGTCTCGTCATTGGTCCTCAGTTCGGCCACCCGCGTGACGTCCCGTCTCGAGCCGTCGTCGTAAAACGCGGTGACGGCGAGTTGCTGCTGACGTCCCGCCCGAACCACGGCTTCCGCAGGAAACACGTTGATTCGCAACAGCCGAGGTGCGTCGTCTCGACGCGGCGTGGCCCCCTCGGCAATCCACCTCTTCATGAGACGATAAGCGTCGGAGTCAACACGCATGCGACGTCCGCCACCGTGTGGAACCTGCATGGTGGGTTTTTGCAGCAGCAGAGATCGTCCGGGCGCGGCGGTGAACACGCGACGTCCCCGAGCCCCCTGGGTGATCCACTCGTAGTCCCACTCGGGGTGATGGCCGAAAAGACTCAGGCGGAAGCCACCGCGACCGTTGGACTTGCCGTGGCAGCCACCGGTGTTGCACCCCAGCCGTGTCAGCAGCGGGTTGATGTCGTTTCGAAAATCGACCCGACGAGGCGACTCGCCACGAGTCACCTCGATCGATACCACAGATTCGGCATTCCCAACGCGCACCCGCACCTCGGCTCGACCGCTGGCTCGTGCCACGAGCTCACCACCCGGCAGCACCTCGACGACGCCAGCGGGCGACGCCTCGAATTGCGCGTCCCTACCGGCATCCCATGCGGCCGCCGAGTCATCGGCCCCACGAGCCAGGACCACGATGCGCTGCCGGGCACCGTGACCGTCCAATCGAACCGATCTCGGCGTCACATCAATCCGTGCCACCGCGTCGGCGGCAACTGCGGCTGCCGGCATCACACACAACAGACTCGTTGCGACAGTGGCGACCGTGGCGCCAGAATTCATCCTGCTGAACATCCGTCCATTTTCCCTGCTACTACATCCGGCCGCAAGGTGGGCAGATGCCGTCAACCCCGAAGGGGTTGCACAACACAGTCCGGGGTCGCGAAGCGCACCCCGGGTTGGCGCCCACCCGTGACGGTCTGGCCATGGGCCGTGTGTCCCATCCCCTACCGGCTGGATCTGCGTGCATGTCGTTCAGGAAGCGGCAATCGCCATACTGTGTCTCGCCCCTCGATCACCACGATCTCACCGTCGGCCGGCACAGACGGGATCGTGGCTTTCTGGCCCGATGGCCAATCGACAACGATCTTGGCCTCGGCTGCAGATCCCAGGCCGACAACCAGTTGTCGCTGATTGGACGCCTGGTAGCCGTCTCCAGCGGTCAGCTGATGCACCGACGTCTGGCCGCCGACGGTGACCGAGACGCGGGTGCCAATGGCATCGCGGGCCGAGCGGACCGAGACGAGTCGGATCGACAGCGAGTGACCTGGTCTGCTGGTGCGGTTCATGAGCACAGCGACCGGGTCATCGAGATGCGACACGACGAAGTCGTCCTTGCCGTCTCGATCGAGATCACCGCGAGCCAACCCACGTCCCAGGAGTTTCCTCTCAAAGAACGGACCAAGCGACTCCGACGGCACCTCGACGAATCGTCCGCCCCCCCGATTCCACATCACCTGGGGCGTCATTCGGTACGGCTGGCCGAGTTGAGACAGGTCATCGACGTGGCCGTTGGCGATCACGAGGTCCAGGCGACCGTCAAGGTCGACGTCAAGGAACTGCGTTCCGAACCCGAGCATCTTCCAACCCGGCTCACGCAGCTCTGCTGCACGGGTTGTGTCGGTGAATGTGCCACCGCGCACCTGCCGGTACAACACGTTCGACTCGGCATAGAAGTTGGTCACAAACAGGTCCAACCGCCCGTCGCCATCGGCATCACCCGCGGCGACACCCATGCAGGCCTGCGGCCGGCCGTCACGGTCATAGGCCACACCTCGCGAGAGAGCCTGGTCGGTCACACCGCCGCTTGTCGGCAAATAGAAATGGTTGGCCACGGCATCGTTGGCGATGAAAAGCCCCAGTCGCGGCGGTCCGGAAGCGGGTTCACCGGTTCGAGCCACCACGACGCCGAGTCCCTTGCCATCTGCAGCCACGAAGCCTGCGTTCCTGGTGGCATCGACGAATCCCCCTGCACCGTCGCCGCGCCAGAATCGATCATCCGCTCCATCAAACTCGTTGGGATGGCACGCAAACGGGATGCCCTGGGTCCTGCAAATCTTCGTGAACACATCCGATCCGGACAGATAATTCACATCGAACAGATCCACGTGACCGTCCCCATCGATGTCGGCCACCACGCAGCTGGTCGTCCAGGTGCGGTCGTCGTCGGCAGACTCCTGGCCAGGCAATGGCCAGGAGCCGAACGTCCCGTCACTGTTGTTGCGGAATAGCCGATTGCCACCGATGTTGGCCACATAGACATCCGGCCAACCGTCGTGGTCGATATCGCCGACGGCCACGCCCTGGCTGAATCGCTCGTCGCCCAGGCCCGCACCCAGCCCGGCAGCGTCGGTGACATCGTGAAAGGTCCCGTCGCCGTTGTTGCGGAACAGCCGATCTCGACGCGGGACATCACCCTCGGCGGCCTCATCTCCGGGCCAGGTCGTCCCCTGCGTGAGATACACATCGGGCCACCCGTCCTGGTCGTAGTCCAGGATCGCCACTCCGCCTCCGGTGTTCTCGAACATCCGCGCACCAGCTGTCTCTGGCTGTGGACTCTGGAAGTACTCAAACGAGATGCCGGCCTCTCGGCTCACATCCTCAAACCGGATCCTCTCAATCGCCTCTGGCCGATCACCCCCAATCCCTGCTGTCTCCTGCCCGGATTGGCTCCAGTCGGGGAGCGGGAGATCCGAGAGATCGACTTGCCGGGTGGGCATCATCCGAGCGACGGTTTGTCCCAGCCTGTCCATTCGCTCTTGCCTCACCGGGTAACTCAACGCCGTCCGTGCCCAGCCGAGTGACATGTCGCGTGCGATCGCCGCACGAGCCCAGTGCCGAGCCTCGGGGGTCCGCCCCAGTTCCTTGAGCAGGCTCACGAGTTCTTCCCAGAGTTGGCCGTCCTTGCGAGTGAACCTCGCCTGCAGCCGCACCTCGACGTGCTCGAGCACGCGGACCAGTTGTTCCAGCTTCCGGGCTCGCTCGAGAAACACCTCCGCGTCCTCCTCCCTCCCAAGCCCCTGCAGGCACTGACCGAGCAGGTGAGCGGCCTGCCTGAGATTCGGCTGGAGGTCGAGAGCTTCCCAGAGGCATCGCGCGGCCGACTCGAGCTGGCCGTTTTGATGAGCGTGCAATCCACGGGCCAGCCAGACCAGGGGATCCTCATTTTCCGTCTCTGTCAGCGACCTGTGCCAGGCGACAAATTCCCGCTCGCGATCACCTTCGGCCAGAACCAGCCCCAGGATTCGGTGGGCCACGCGTCGCCCAGGACTCTCGAGCTGGTCTCCTCCGGATGCGTCCAGGGCTTCCTGGGCGAGTCGTTCTGCAGCCCCCGTGTCGTTTTCAGCCAGTGCGGCCGCTGCCAATCCCACCATAGGGAGCGGATCCAGGGCGTCAGCCTTCCGGCACAACTCGAGATACTCCACCCCTCCAAACGGTCTCTCGATGTCCGCGAGCATCACGAGTTGTTCCGCCGCCGGCGGGCCGCGACGGGCCGAGGCCGCTGCCAGCATACTGCGGACCGCCTCATGGCGGCGGGCCGAGACATTCAGGACATGAGCCAGTCCCTCGGCCACCAACGGATGATCCGGCTGGATCGATGCCAGTCGCCTGAGCTGATCCTCGGCCTGGCCGAGCAGTCGCTGATCGAGCAGGATCGACGCCGCCCCCCCGCGGGCGGCCACCGCCTGTCGGCCCGCCTTGTCGGGCACACGTTCATAAACCGACTTCGCGCGTTCGTACTCCCGGCTCCGCGTGAAAGCCTCACCAGCCAGCACGTAGGCCTCCCAGGCCTCGTCTACCGACGGGTCAATCGACTCGGCCAACCGCCCGGCCTCTTCGAATCGGTTCGCCGAGAGCAGGACACCGGCGCGATCGAGTTTCTCACGAGCCGACTCGCGAGCGCCCGTAAACATCGCCACTCCGACGATCAGGGCGCCGAGCCCGATCAACAGCAGTCGACGCGTCTGGGGGGACATCAGCGACAATCTCTCCAAGGCACACCAGCAACCAACCGATGATAACGGTTAAACCGGGTGATCATGAAAAAAGAGGGAACCTCTCACGCGACTCTCACGTCCCAATAGAGACCACTTTCTCGGGGATCGTTCTGCGCGGGCCTGCACCAATGAACACCAACACACCAACACCCGGCGAGCCTGGTGACACTCACCAAGCCAACGAACTGCCGAATGAATTGCCTCCGGCCGAGTGGCTCTCCGCCTACCTCGACGGCGAGTTGACCCCGGATGAGACTGAGATCCTGGAAGCCCATCTCGTCGAATCCCCGGCGTCCCGGCGAGCACTCGACGACCTGCGGGCTGTGTCGAACATCCTGGCCGAGCTTCCCAGGCAATCGGCACCAGCCGTTTTGCAACACCGCATTACCGCCTCGATTGCGGCGGAAACACCGACCACCCGACCGGCCGATGCTACAAGTGACAGTCGCTCTCGTTGGCCAATGGCCACGGCAATTGTGGCTGTCGTGGCCCTGGTTCTCGTCGCCATCGTTCCTGATTCCCTGCTGAGGTCACCCTCGTCGGACGACCTCGGTCTCGACGGACAGCAGTTGGCATCCGGGGACTTGGTCGCCAAGAGCGACATGACATCCGGTGGAATTCCGGCTGCGGCGGCCGAGAGCATCGGAGCGGGAGCCCCAGGGCCTTCAACCAGCCTTGACGTGGCGGTCGGCGACGCAGCTGAGGACGTTGGATTCGGCGGAGCAGGTCCAGAAGGCGGCAGCAAGCTGGTGTTTCCCAGGTCTCCGGGCCAGGCCGAGGTCGGCCAGGTACTCTCGGCCATCGACACCACTGGCGGCCAGGCCGTTGTCGTCCAGCTGACAGTGGTCGACGTCCAGCAAGGTTTCGACTCGCTGCGTCTTCTACTCCAGGAACACCAGATTGCCTCGGCCGATCTCCCCACCTCCCCCAGGACACCCGCCACAGCAGACGCTCCTCATCGTGATGCCAAGCGAACGGCCTCGAAGCAGGCCGCTGCAGGCCACCTGGTCAGCATTGTCGTGCAGGCGTCTCCCCGCCAAGTCTCGACCGCCATGGCCTCATTCCGCAGCCGTCTGCGGGCCGAAATGGAACTCACTGGCGTGCTCGAGGTGGCCGCGATCCAGAAAACCCCGGCGGGACGCCAGGCTCTCGATCGACTGCAGTCCTACGGCAACCGCCTGCCGGCCAGTCAAACGGTTTCCCAAGCCCAGTCCAAGGGTGGCAAGAAGCCGCGATCGACCGCAAGCGTGGCTCGGAACGCAGCAGCCGGAGATCGCCCGGGCACTAATTCCGATGCCAGGCTGGTCTCGGCCCAAATCCGACTTGATCTCCCCGCGAGACTGCTCAAGCAGGTCGCCGCTGCTCAGTCACCCGGCAACCGCTCGCGCCGTTTGGTCAAGCGCAAGGGCAGACAGTCTCCGGCCACCTCTCCCGTCGACCCCGCGGCAGCAGGCGGAGACGCCGATCGGCAGTCAGGACGGCAGTTGCAGGTGGTCTTTGTGCTTGTCGGAGCGCCCGAGAAGTCGGACACGTCTCCGGACCCCGACGGCGCCGCCTAGGCCGCCGCCCGGCTACTGGTTGTCGAAGGGGATCGGCCAGAGCAGGCCCGAGGTGAATCCGCCGTCGACACGGACGACCTGCCCGGTCATAAAAACCGAGGCGTCAGCGGCCAGGAACACCGCGGCCCCGACCAGGTCTTCGACTTCGCCCAACCGCCCCAGCGGTGTATTCCCCAGGCCCCACTCCTGCATCACGGGGTTGCTCCAGAGCTTTCGGGTCAGGTCGGTGAGAATGAACCCGGGGGCGATCGTGTTGACGCGGATTCCGTGTTCACCCCATTCGGTGGCCAGCGACCGGGTCATCATCACGAGTCCCGCCTTGCTCATCGCGTAGGGTGCCACGCCCTTGAGCGGTGCGTAGGTGTTAAGCGAATCGACGTTGATAATGGTTCCCGATTCCTGGGCTCGCATCTGTCGCCCGACGGCCTGGGCCATCAGGAAGGCACCCTTGAGGTTGATGTCGAGGATGAAGTCGTAGTCCTCTTCGCTCACCTCCTCGGCCAGCTTTCTCCGATTGACCCCCGCGACGTTCAGCAGCACGTCGATCCGTCCAAATTCCTCGACAACACCTTCGACGAGATTCGTGATGTCATCGGGCTGAGCCACGTCACAGACAATGCCACGCACTGGGCTGTCGGTCTCGGCGGCGATTTCAGCCACGGTCGCATCGAGCGTCGTAGCATCACGTCCGGTGACGATGACCGGAGCACCTCGACGGGCAAATCCGGCGGCCATCTCCTTACCGATCCCCCGGCTGCCTCCCGATACGATTGTGACGCGATCGGAGACCGAGAACAGGGGGTCCGGAGAGACGGTAGTATTCATGGATCGGGTCTCGACAACGGCTGTTGGGACGGAAGGAAGAGACAGAATAATGGGATCTGTCACGCAAACGGTTTTTGACGAACGCGAACGGTCGACGGTATGCTGCCTCCCGTGCTCGGGTCAAGCAGCCACATCCCTGGAAGCAGGAGTCCTTCGAGATGCGACTGACCGACTGGCTGACGCTGTTGCGGTTCCGACACGAGTGGCCACCCGAGATGGTGGCAGCCACCTATCCCGGCCAATCCTCACCCCACGGAAAGGGGCGTCCCTCGGGGGACTCTTTGCTGGCCCGGACACACCGGCACGCCCCGTGGCGATTCCGGGTGCCGACGCGGAGACTCCCGGTCGGCATCCGCAGCGAATTGGCGCCGCAACCCTCATCCTAAGGCGCGGCGATGCGTGTCAGTCCTGCGGCACGTAGGGCAACAGGCCCATAAATCGTGCTCGCAGCACCGCCCGACGGACGGCTCGTTGGTACTTGGCACAGCAACCGGTGCGGCGACGTGACAACATGTGGCCGTTGCGATTGACCATCGATCGCAGCAGCTTGGTGTCCTTGAAATCCACGTACACCGGGCGGGGCGAGTTGTCGCACCCGTCGGGGCAGAATCGGCACTTCAGCTTGCGCTGCTGGCGGGCCTTCCGTTTGCGGGCCTTGCGGATCTCGGCACGGGACCTGACTCGAGCCATCGTCTCTATTCCTTCTGTTCAACCAGCCATGGATCAGGCGGGTTCGTTCGCCTGACGCGATCCGTTGTGCCGGAATCAACCGATCCCGGTGCGAATCGCGGACTTGGGAATCCCCCATTATGCGGACCGCAACAGGGGGATTCAACCATCACGAATCCGTATGTTCACGATCGTCGGCGGCTGTTGGCTCTCTATCGCTCCCTGCCCGGCAACCGAACCAGGAATCTGCCCACGCCGCACACAGCCCACCGATCACCACCCCCAGACCGGCCCCCACAACGTCAGCCGCCAGGTCCTTCCACTCGGCCGAGCGATGCAACACCGGGATCATCTGGGTCAGCTCATCCATGGCCCCATAGGCACACGCCAGCCCAAACGCCTGCCAACGGGTCCGACAGAGCCGTGCCAGCACCAGCAGCACACCCAGCCCCAGGTACGCCCCCAGGTGCAGCCATGTATCCGAGACGTTGGATGGTACCACGTCCGGAGGATTTGGCAGATGCGTGCCGAGTCCCATAGCCACCCAGTAGCCGGCCAGGACAATCCGCAGGCTCAATTTCAGCCAGGGTGGAAGCGATGGCCCCCGGGATTCGCACATCGCTCTGACCTCACTCCTGAGCCCATCCTCGGGAGCCAGTTTTCACACTAGCCTTCCAGGACGTAGGGAGTCTCCAGCCGGAATTGCGGATGGCTCTCGAGATACGCCTCGATCCGGTCGGTCCGCGAAAAGGCCTCGGGCAGGAAATCGAGAGCCTGCTGCAGGCGCTCGTTCGGCTCGGCACAACTGAATCGCAGGAAACCAGCTCCCGCCTCACCAAAGCACTCGCCACCCAGGCACGCGACGCCAAAGTCGTCATCGGCTCCTTCCAGCAGGTACATCGCCAGCCCGTGGCTCTGGATTCCCAACCGGTTGCACACCGCCATCACGTTGGGAAACACGTAGAACGTGGCGGTGGGATCCAGGGAATGAATGCCATCGATGGCGTTGAGCCCCTCGGTCAGCAGCACGACCTTGTCGCGGAATTCGCTCATGACGCGATCCCGCTCCTCGTGGTCATTGCCGAGCGCCGCCGCCCCAGCGAGTTGAACCAGGGGCGGCGTGCAGGAGAGAGACGTATTGATCATCTTCCCGATTGCGTCGGCAATCCGCTCACCGGTCACAGCAAAACCGAGTCGCCAACCACTCATGCTGTACGACTTGCTGAAGGTATAGGCTGCAACACACTGGTCCATCATCCCAGGTTGTTCGAGGATCGAATGATGCCGTCCTTCCCAGACCATGTGGCAGTAGGGTTCATCGGAGAAGACCGCGATGTCCTTGCCTCGCACCAGGTCCGCGATGGCCACCAGGTCGTCCTCGGTTGTCACTCCGCCTGTGGGATTCTGAGGAGAATTCAGGAAGATCGCCTTGGGCTGTGGGTCATCGGCGAGAAACTGCTCGATCGCCGCCACCTCGGGCCGAAACCCGTTGGATTGCCTCAAGGGCGTGAGCACCGCCCGCGCCCCACGCCGCTCGATGTTCGGGATGTAGGTGGGGAAAAAGGGACTGAAGACCAGGACCCCGTCACCGGGATTCAGAAACGCCTCGCAGAAAAACTGCTCAAACACCTTGGCCCCCGGTCCGGCCACGACATTGGCCGCGGTGGCGGGAATATTAAATTCGTCGGAAACGAACCTGGCGGCCGCTTCCCGAAACGGCGGAATCCCCGGCGAGGGACAATAGTGTGACTGGTTGTCCTCGATGGCCACAACACCGGCCGATTTGGCCGATGCGGTGCTGTCGAACGGACTGTCGCCAATCTCGAGTTCGACAACATCCTTCCCCTCGGCCCCCAGCTGCTTGGCAACTGCCAGGACGGTGAACGCGGTTTCGACCGACAGGGTTTCCGCAAACTGGCTCAGCGCAACCGACACGTTGACCTCTCTCTCTCCTCTGAATTCACTCGCCCCGGGACCTCCCCGGTTGGCGGCCGCGTCCCTACTTGGTGGCAATCGCCTGGGCCAACGGTCTCAGGATTTGCTCGATCACGAACGCGTCAAGCAGTTCCTCGCACTGCGCTCTCAGGGCCACCAGCGTATCTTCAAAAGACGTATCAGCATCGAGGCTGCCGTACTGCCTCACCGTGAAATACACGCTGATCAACTCCTCGGGGAAGTCTCCACGCCGGACCTGGTACGCATTCGTCCTGGTCTCGATCATCAGCCGTGCCTGGCGTCGACACGACTCGTCGAGGCTCAGCGTAATGGCCGGCTCATAGTTGAGCACCTCCGAGCCGCTCATCTCCATCAGCCCTTCCAGGGCTCCGACTGTCCCCAGGGCCTCGGCCACCAGCGCGTCATGATTGCCGCTGTAGGCGAAGTCAAAGCCCATCATGTAATCGAGAGCTTCACAGTCGAGGGGACTGACCGACAGAGCATAGGGAACCTGTTGAAGCACCAGCGCGTGCTGCTCGAACGACGTGTCGAGATCCCCAGGATTGACGTGCCCGCTGTTGACGCGACGCGGCTCGATCGACAACCAGCGCTGCTGGCCCTGGTCCTTGTCCTCTTCGAGTACAAAGTCGCCGTTGTCTCGCGTATAGAAGTTGCGCATCGTGGGATACGACTTCTGAATCCGCTCCAGGAACCCAAGCACCGTCTCCCGGTTATTCGGGAGAGCCATCTCGGTGTTCAGGTTCATGTTACTGTAGTAGTCGTCCGCCAGGGCGCTGTAGGCGTTCATGATCGAGAGAGACCTCGGTGGAGACATTCACGCGGCCGGAGAGTCATCAGGCTGCGTGCTCGTGAGGAGATGAACAGCGGCCGCGAGACCCCTATTGTAGAGGCCGCTGCGCAAACGGTCAAAGATCCCCGGCCGTACGAGTTTCCATCGTCCTCACGCATCGCATCCGCTCATGACCAGCTCTGCACAGGATCTCCTGCTGTCCGTGTTTCCGACGTCGTTGGGCTGGTTTGGATTGCTCGGTGACGGCGAATCTGTCCACGGCGTCCAGATTGGACACGGCACAGCCGCGTCGGTCCGGACAAGATATAGGCGGCAGGCGTCTCGAGAATCGGACTGGGATCCCGAACTGCGGTCTCGCATGGAGGACTTCGCGGCCGGCACACCGGTCGATTTCGACGACGTGTCGCTTGTTCTTCCGCCACTGACCGATTTTCAGTTTCGCGTCATGACGCAGGTGCGGGCGATCGGCTACGGCGACACAGCCAGCTACGGTGAGGTCGCCCGGCGGATCGGACGTCCCAGGGCGGCGCGTGCTGTGGGCACGGTCATGGCCAACAACCCCGTCCCGATTCTCGTCCCGTGCCATCGCGTCGTCACCGCTTCAGGAAGACTCGGCGGCTTCTCAGCTCCCCAGGGCACGAGGCTCAAGAAACGACTGCTCAGGATGGAAGCCGACGGCAACTGACGCCTTGAGGACACGAAGATCATGCCCACCAGAACACTGGTGGCGAGGCTTGAGGACCAGCGGTACAATCGGGCGACGAGCGGCCACGAAGCCCTTCACCTACCTGCCCCCGGTTGAACACCCAACACCGACTTGCATGTCACTTTCCTCCGTCCGACCTGATGCGCGTGAGCTGGCGTTTCATCTGTTTGCCCGCTCGGTTCACCCGGAGTTGCTGGATGTGAAAGCTGAGGCCGAGATCTGGAACGACAACTACTCAGCCTCGCTCCAGCTGTGCCACGCGGGACATGCGGTCGTGTTTCGAGGCCAGGGTGTCACGGTGACCGAGGTCGCGTCGCCACGAGACTGTCCGTTACCCCAGGCCGGGCAACTGCTCGGAGATCGGATCGAAGGAAATCGGCATGAGACGATTCGATTCGACAACGGGGTGCGGTACCACGCCAGCTACCATCTCGAGACACTCGACCTCGAGGTCTTTCTGAACGCCCACCAGGAACTGCTCAGAGACAGCCTCACCGCGACCGTCGCATACACGTTTCCCACCGCGGGAAGATTCGATCCGGCGCCGCTGTCATTGATCACGACCGACTGCACTCCCAACAGCCTGTTGGTGAACGCGTTTCACACCTTTCCGGAAACAGGAATGGTCGTCAAGACGCAGTCTCTGCTCGAACTTTAGTCAAGACTCTCCGGCCCGCCACCCGTTCGGACTCGCCAGCCGTCCCGTCCAGCGACGTTATCCGCCCAGGTGGTAAGCCAGCAGGTGCTCGGCGTTCTTGACCAGCAACGTGGCTCCGACAAGTGCCGGATGAGCCCAGGTGGGAGTGTCCGAAACCTTGTATCGAGCCAGCTCCTGGTAACTCGCAGGATCGCCGGCCACGATTCGGAGCAGGCCGTCGGTGGTGAGCACGAACAGCGTCCGGCCGGCTGCGATGAGTGCGGCGTTTTCCGCCAGCCGTCCCGGTGTCATCCAGGCGACCTTGCCGGAGTCCTCATCGAGACAGAACAGGGCCCCACGTCGGCGCTGGGTCATTCCGTACACGTGCTTGCCCACCCGCACCGGACTGCTCATGTACATCGCCGTCTCGCGGCTCGACCACGTCTTGCGAGCCCGGAGAGCCTGTCCACGGCTCTCCAGTGACATCAACACGGTCGGCTGATTGTACCCGCCGAGAAGAACGCGGTTTCCGATTGCCAGCGGCGTCACGCTGTTCTGGTCGTACTGGGTGGTGAATGGCACCTTCCAGAGAATATCACCCGAGGCCGGATCGACTCCGAGGTGGAATTTCTGTGACTGCGTGACGACATGCTTGCGCCCGCCGACAGCCACGAGCACCGGCGAGGCGTAGGCGGGACCGTCATCGGTCCACTTCCAGTCGATGCGACCCGACTCCACGTCGATCCCGAGCAAGGCGCCGTCGTCATGCCCTCCCACGTGGAGGATCACTCGTGTGCCGACAACGATCGGAGACGCTGCGTGGCCGTACAACGGAGAGGTCAACCGGTGTTGCTGGCTGAACTCGTGTGACCACAACCGCTTGCCCGTTGACGTGTTCCAGCATGAGACGATGCCGCTGATTCCAAATGTGACCAGTCGCTTGCCGACGACCACCGGCGTGGCCTTCGGTCCCGCACCATGGTCCCGAGCCACCGGTTCGATCTTGTACGGCGCGGAATATTCCGACTTCCAGAGCTCCTCGCCCGCCGCGAGGTCGATCCCACGAACCACTTCCCGACGTCCCTGGCGGGAAAACTGGAACACCCGCCCATCGACAACGACAGGCGAGGCGTGGCCCTGACCCACCTTCATGCCCCATTTTCTCGCCAATTGCCGCGGCCAACTCTTCGGCAACTGGCTCGGATCAGCGACGCCATCTCGAGACGGTCCGCGCCATTGCGGCCACTCAGAACCAGACGCCGTGGACAATAGGAGAGTCGACAGAATCAATGACGCGAAGGGGATGCGCATACCTTGCTCTCCGTGGAATGCCGCCAGTCTAACGCAGAAACAGCGGGGTGGAATCCAAAGACACCCAAAGGGCATTGGTCACGGCTTCGGATCACACGGCGGACGAGCGGCTAACTCACACGCCCCGTATGGGAAGTCAAACCGATCCGCCCACACCCCTTGAAAGGCATCCGACCGGCGCAACACAATGGTCGTTCCCACCACTCGCACCCCTTGCCTTCCAACCTCCGGGATGCTCATGAACCGTCGTCATTTGATGTTCACTGGCCTGGTCCAACTCGCGCTTTTTGTCGGCCCGATTGCCGTCGCTCTCAGCGGCGAGATCAACAAGACCGCCAGGATCCCAGGACCACTTGTGCACACCCTGCATCTCGAGGCCGGCCAGTCGGTCTCGATCAGCGCCCGAATCGATCAGCCCGCGACCCTGCCCGACAACGGACGTTTGGCGGCCACATTCACCTTGAAGCGGACCGATGATGGCAAGCCGTTTCCCGTCAGCCTTGGCGACAAGCCGGCTCGAAAACTCGATGCTCACGGCATCTACACGGCTCCCACGGCCAACTGGAAAAAAACCTTGCACGCGCTCGACCCGGACGTCTTTACGATCTACCGCGCACCAGTGTCAGGCACGTACGAATTGAAGTTGGCCCCCGAGGAGGGTGACGTAAAGGTGTTCGAGGGCGGTCGTTGGCGTGAGGCCGGAAAGGCACCGCTGAGTCGTCCGATCGCCAGGCGGGTCACCTGGCCCCAGGGACATACCATTGACGCCACGATCGCAGTCCGCGGGGTGGACGCCCGGCCGGCCGGCAACGCGCTGTACATCGAGGCCGAACCCAACGACACACCGGAAATGGCCCAACCGCTTTCGCTGCAGAAGGTCTCCGAGGACTACTCACTGCGTGTCGTCGGTGGCGCTGACGACATTGAGTATTACGACAACAGCCTGGTGGGTCGCAGCGGCGACGACTGGTTCCGCCTCGATTTTCCTGGCTCGGAACCACGTCTGCTGACCGCGTGCCTGTCGATCCCGGATCAGCTGGCCGCCGCTCGGATTCGTGTGTATGCCTTGCCCCACGATGCCGCCGCGACCGAGCGAGGATCCCTGCTGCCGCTGAAGGAGGAATACACCGAGGGCAAGAACTCCAATGAACGCGTCCACCAGCAAAAAGAACAGCATCGCATTGCCATCAACCGGACACTCAAGCCGGGCCACGTGTATTTTCTGAGAGTCGAAGCGAATGCGCCAGGATATGAACTCGACCTCCGCGTCGTCCGCCCGGCACCATTTACGGACCCCCGGCAGGCCGTACGTCATGGACTGTATGACCATGTGGGCCAAGTCGACAGCTGGCTCGTGAACCGGCCACGAGGAGCCAGCGTCGAGCGACGCATCCGCGACACGGGCAACCTGCTCGGCACACAGTGCATGAGCTGCCACACACAGAGCGGCGTCTGGGGCCCCTCGATCCCGCTGACACAGGGCTATCGGATCCGGAACATCCAGCTGTTCCGCAACCTGGTCAATATCTGCTACCAGTCGATGCGGCCGACCAACAAGCTGGTCGACGCGGCCAACAACACGAGCCTCGCACCGCTCGATCTCGGCGACGGCCCCGCCGGCACCCGAGTCGCCGGACACTCGGTCGTTTCCGTCGAGCGATTTCGGGCACCTCGTGTGCTGCAGAGCAAGCAGGCGATCCGGGCCGCCAACTTCATCCTGCAATCGGGAGACCCGGGTGGCATCAACGCGGCTGGACCCGGTGCCAACGTCGGGAAGAGCGTCGTCTTCAATTATGCCGGGGAGGTGCTCTACGAGGCCTGGAAGGCGACCGGAGACCCCAAGTACTTCCGTGGCCTGGAGGACAAGATCCGCAAGGTGCTCGGCGTGAAGCCGGTCTATACCGACGATATGGCGCACCGCGTCGAACTGCTCAGGAGATATGTGCCTGCCGAATATGTCGCCGCCGCCAGTGAGGTCGCGGCCAAGGAAAAGAACCAGCCAACGGCTACATCACGCGTGCCATACAAGGGCCACAAGACTTCGCCCGAAGAGGCTCGCAAGTTGGCCGAACGGATGGCCGAGACCGTCAAAAACGACCTCCAGCGGCTGCGCGACATTCAGAATGGCGATGGCACTTGGGGCTTCAACCCAGGCACCCGCAGTGACAGCAGCAAGCCCTGGATCTCCAAAGGCAACAACAGTCCCGAGCCGTCGCCCACCGCCTTGGCCTTGATCGCTTTCCAGGCGGCCGGTTTCACGCCCGAGGACCCCACGGTCAAAAAGGGCATCGCCGGACTGCTCGGCCTCCAGCACCCCAGCGGGTACTGGAAGGGCAAGTCCCAGACGGGCTTCGTTTCCACCAGCTACGCCCTGCATGCTCTTTCGAGACTCTTCCCGACTGATCCCCCTGCGCCCGTATCCCGGGACTTCCAGGAGAAGAAGAACGAGTTCCTGGCGGAGACCATCGAACGGGCCCGACGGCTGTCGACGACCGAGGATCCAACATTCGCACCTCTGATGCTGGAACTCGCCGACCACCAGAGCCCCCTGGTTCGATACTGGAGCATGATCGGGCTCGGTTCGGCACCGGCCGATGGATCGGTCGATGCAGTCCGCAAGGGACTCGGTGATCCCGTCAAGGCGGTCCGCGAAGCCGCCGCATGGAGCTTCCGGCAGCTCCTGATCGACAACCGCGGCTGGAAGACCGTGGTCGACACCGCAGGAGCTGACGACGACCGCACCCGTGAGTCGTTGGCGCGGGCGTTGGTGATGAGAGTCGACGGGGTCATGCCCGGAATCGACATCAGCTGGAACCACCTGACATCGGTCATCTCGAACATGATGCTCAAGGACTCGAATCCGGCCGTCCGGGCCTGGGCGACTCGAGCCAGCTGGAACTGGTGGGTCTGGAACCCGCCGGTGCGTGCGGCTCTCAACGAAGCCTGGATCGCACGGCTCAGTAACCCCGAGCCCAATGCCCTGGCTGAGAATGGCCTGCGGTACCAGGCACACGCGCTGTTCATCGCCAACGGACACAAGGCAAACGGCAGCCGGCAGCACCAGTACACCAAGCTTGGCGAGTTGTTCCTGGATCTCGACGGCACACTCGAGGATGCGGTGGAAGAAGACCCGATTTTGGCGCAGCGACTGTCGCGACGGCTCGTCGCCATCGCCGCCACCTTTTACAACACCTCCGGCGGTGACGGTGGTCCCGGTCAGATGGGATACGTCACACCCGGCTCCAGCGACCTGTTCGGCCGGGCCGCTCTGGCTTATTTCGACATCGTCGATCCTGACAAGCAGAAAGACCGCAGCGGCGACGACTTGCTTCCGGTTCGGATTGGCCTGGAAGGATCGGCCAACGTGCCACACCAACCCTTGCAGCAGGAACTCATCGAATACTCGCTTGAAGGGCCCGAGGCCCTCCGTGCCGTCGCCGCCAGCTCGGTCTCGGATCCGAGATCTGCCAAGTTTGTGGCCGTGCCGGAACTCGTGGAGCCACTCCTGAGGCAGATTCGCCGTGGGGCCAATGAGCCGCCGCGACGGCCTCAGCTCTCCGACCCCGTACTCAAGCTCTTCGGCCGCGTCCAGTGGGTGATCCCTGAAAACAAGGACCAGCAGCACGAGATTCTCGGCTACCTCGTCCCCAGGTTCCCCGGTTACGTGTCGCAAGAGGACATCAAGAAAAACCCGGACGCCGGAAAGCGGACAGACCTGCAAAAGCAGATGGACGCCCAGTGGTACCTCGCGACGGGACTCGGAGACGCACTCGGCCGTAACCCTGACCTCCACATCGACATGGCACTCGACTTCCTCCCCAAGTCGTTCAAGAACCAGCTCGACGCCCAATTCTGGTTGCCGAGTGTCACGTGGATCCTCACGCACAAAACCAAGCTGCCGGAGGTCACCATCAAGAAAGGCGAACTGCCTCCGATCGACCCGTACGCCGCCCACCGCACCCGGGCTTTGCAGCTTTTCCTCGATCAGCTCAAGCCAACGGCCGATCCACGCACTCGCAAGACGGCGGTCACCATGGCCCAGGCGACGGCACTGAGACGGAATCCCGAGGTCCTCAATGCCCTGGAGCAGATGCTGACATTCGAGAAGCGGAAGGACGTCGTCAAGACGGCCAACAACGTGCTCTCGACGAACCGCAAGAATTTCCTCAAGGAACTCACCGACGCGGTCAAAGCCGAAAAGCCCCGCAAGCAACCCCTCGGAAAAAACGGTGACGGGAAACTCGATGCCGAGTTCGTGGCCGACTTCCAGTACTTCCGTGATTACGTGACACCCGAAATGAACAAGGTACTGCGGGGCGACCAGCGAAGTTGCTTCGCGTGCCACGGCGTGCCCGGACGCGTGCCCCCGTTGACTCTCGCTCGACCTGATGACGCTGGCTACCTGCCGGTCGCCAGGATCCTGGCTAACTACCGCCTGTTGCAGGCCCGTGTCGACCTGGGTGATCTCGAAAAGAGCAAACTGCTTCGCAAGCCACTCAACGTGCAAACCGGCAAGGAAGACGGGCACCAGGGTGGGCGGCGGTACAAGCCGATGGATCCCGGCTACCAGATCATCAGGCGATGGGTGCTCAACCAGAAAAAACACGCCGCCAAGCTGGGGCTGACCCCCGCCACCGCCCCTTGACCGGGCTTTGACGCGACTCCTAGAATCGAACCAGAGCCCAACACCTGTCGGTTTCGTGGAATCTCACGTAGCCGGGACCATGTGCTTGGGTCCGTTCGTGTCCCGCCTGGGTGCCTGATGTCACGCGTCGTCCAACAGTCGTCGTTCTGCTGCCTGCTGTTGCCTATCAGCTGCGGCTGTTGAAGGGTCGACGGGGTATATCACCACCCGTCGACCAGGCTCTCGTCTTTCGCGACGTCCTTCCGTGGACACGTCACTCCTGCCGTGACACAAGTCGCAGCGTCCCTTCCGGACACGCCCTCCAGGTCCCCTCGTGACGAACGGGCCAGATCCGCGGCCTCATTTTTCGATCGGCAAAATTCATGTCTCCCGACTCACCCGGCAAGAGCCAGCTGCCAGCCCTTACTGAGCAGGTGGTGGCCACCTACAGCCAGATCGGCACCATTAATCACCTCGGCCATTCTCCCCTGCCGCACAACGATGCGGTGATCGGCATCACGCAGGACCTGATGGAGGTCATCTATCCCGGCTACCAGAGACGCCAGAAGCTCCACGCAGGCAACGTGGCCTATCATGTGGGTGATCTGCTCGATGGGCTCCATGACGAACTGGCACTCCAGATCGCTCGTGCGCTGCGGCACGAACAGTCTCTGGCCAATGGCGACGCCGACTCGACAGACGCCTTCGAACAGCCCGCACGCCAGAAGGCCAACGCCGTTCTCGAGAGCTTGCCTCGTCTCAGGGAACTCCTGGCCACCGACGTCCAGGCCGCTTACGACGGAGACCCCGCCGCACAGGGGCTCGACGAGATCATTCTCTGCTACCCCGGCCTCCAGGCCATTACCGTGCACCGCATTGCCCACGAGCTCTTCCAGCTCGAGATCCCCTTCATCCCGCGGATGATGGCCGAATGGTCACACAGCCGCACTGGCATCGACATCCATCCCGGGGCCAAGATCGGACCGTCCTTCTTTATCGACCACGGCACGGGAGTGGTGATCGGTGAGACAACCGAGATCGCAGCGCACGTCAAGCTCTACCAGGGTGTCACGCTCGGAGCCCTCTCGTTCGCCAAGGACGAGAGCGGAGACCTGGTCCGTGGTCAGAAGCGGCATCCGACAATCGAGGAGGGCGTGGTGGTGTATGCGAACGCCACGGTGCTCGGTGGTGATACGGTTGTCGGAGCCCGCTCGGTGATCGGAGCCAGCGTGTCACTCACCCAGAGCATTCCCCCGAACACCGTGGTGACGATCGAGAAACCGCAGCTGAGATTTCGAGAGGCTCCCGGAGCCGGCAGCTGACCGACCGCCTAGGCGATCGCGCGATGATCGTCCGTGTCAACGTCGCCGGCTTCGGCCCCGAGCACGCGGTCCAGCAACGACTCGACCTGTTCAGCCAACTGCTCCTGCGTCTCGAGCAGACTCTCGATCGTGTCGACATGAGCCGCTTCCTGCTCGGCCAGACGTTCCGTCAACGCATCCACCCGCGCGGCCAGGTCGTTTCGCTGCTCGGGCGATATCGCCTCGACCGAGGCCACAGCAGCCTCGATGACCGATTTCGCGGCCAGGCGAGTGGCCTCGTGAATCTCCGCCACCATCGTCATATCCCGTTCCAGGCGATCTACCAGTTCGGGAGCTGTGAGTTCAGGCAGGATCGCGTCACCCACGACCGGGCCGACTGACTCCGCCCACTCGAAACCAGCACGCCAGGTGAAGATGAAAGGACCGATCCGCACCTCGTCGCCGTCCTGCAGGGACCGCGTGTCACACTCGCTCCGGTTCACACACAAGGCAGGATCGGCGGCCAGCGATTCGATCCACACCTGGCCATCCTCCAGGTGGATCTGCGAATGAATTGCGGGGATCCCGGCACCACCGAGCCTGACGTCGCACTCGGGTGCTGATCCGAGGACCAGTCGCGTCCCATCGACGGGACGGAATGACTGTGCCGTGCGGCCTCGCTGGATCTCCAGACCCGGCACCTGCTGAGGCTCGTCCTGATGATTGTCGGCTGTCATCAACGTGCTCTCTTGTCCTTGAGTCCGCCTGTCGCCCAGCTGTTGTCGGCTCGAAACCATTTCCCCGCCGGTAGATCCCTCCTTCTCTTAATTCGTCATTCTTTCGGCCAAGTCATGAATCCGATCAACGGTCCCGGCGGTGTTTGAAGCCCCGGCCGTCAAGCTGGACAATCCAGCCGTAACGTGCCGTCTGATCTCCAAGATGGGGGGGATGCCTGACGTACGCGCAGAATCTCGCCACAACTGGCCCCTGGGAAGGGACGCGTGACCTTCAGCGGCGCCGTCTCAGGAACGTGCCGCCGACAGCATGCGGCGAGCCCGCTCCTGGTCGCGTGCCTTGATGGCGAGTTCCGCATCGGTGATCGGAACTCGCTTCGACGCCTCGGCCAACAGGTCAGCAGCTGCTTCGGCATCGATGTCATCGAGCCCCATGGCTCGGTCGGTCAGCAGCGTGACAGTCCCCGCCTTCACCTGGACGAAGCCGCCCTCGATGAAGTACTTCTCAATCTCGCCCTCTTCGGTCGACACGGTCAGGACACCGTATCCGAGCCGACCCACCACGGGTGCCCGGCCCGGCAGTACACCGGCCTGGCCGTCGAACAGCGGGAACTGCAGCGAGCGGACCGGTGCGTCCAGTAGCGTCGTTTCGGGTGTCACGAGGACAAGTGTGAGGTCTGCCACGGTTCCCTAGGCCTCCTCGGCCATCTGCTTCGCCTGTGCGGCGGCCTCTTCCACGCCACCGACATACATGAACGCCGCCTCGGGCAGGTGATCCCACTTACCCGAACACAATTCCTCGAAACTCTGGATCGTCTCTTCCAGCGGCGTGATCTTACCCGGCTTGCCGAGAAACGCTTCAGCGACCAAGAACGGCTGAGACAGGAAACGCTCGATCCGGCGAGCACGATGCACGACCTGCTTGTCGTCCTCGGACAACTCGTCCACACCCAGGATCGCGATGATGTCCTGCAACTCACGGTATCGCTGCAGGATCTGCTGCACCTGTCGAGCCACCGCGTAGTGTCGGTCGCCGACATACTGGGGATCGAGCACCCGGCTCGAGGACGCCAGCGGGTCGATCGCCGGGTAGATTCCCTTTTCGGAGATACTCCGCTCGAGGTAGATGAATGCGTCAAGATGAGCAAACGCAGTCGCCGGTGCGGGGTCGGTCGGATCGTCGGCCGGCACGTACACAGCCTGCACACTGGTGATCGCACCACGCTTGGTCGAGGTGATCCGCTCCTGGAGCTCTCCGAGCTCGGTGCCCAACGTCGGCTGGTAACCCACGGCAGAGGGCATCCGACCCAGCAAGGCTGACACTTCACTGCCCGCCTGCGAGAACCGGAAGATGTTGTCGATGAACAGCAGCGTGTCGGTCCCGGTCGTGTCCCGGAACCACTCGGCCATTGTCAGGGCCGAGAGTGCCACGCGGAGGCGGGCACCCGGCGGCTCGTTCATCTGGCCAAACACCATGCAGGTCTGTTCGATCACCGATCGGTCCGACTGGCCGATCTTCGTCTCCTGCATTTCCAGCCAGAGGTCGTTGCCCTCGCGAGTTCGCTCGCCCACGCCGGCAAACACCGAATAGCCACCGTGTGCGCTGGCGATCCGGGCGATCAACTCGGTCAAGATGACCGTCTTGCCCAGCCCCGCACCCCCGAACAACCCCGCCTTGCCACCACGCACAAACGGGGTCAGCAGATCGACCACCTTGATCCCCGTCTCGAAGATCTCGGTCTTGGAGCTCAGCTCCTCCAGCGGAGGCGCGTGACGGTGAATCGGCCAGCTCTCGTCCGTCTCGACCGGACCACGGCCGTCGACGGGGTCGCCGAGCAGGTTGAAGACGCGGCCCAGGGTCTCTTTGCCAACGGGCACCGACAGCGGTGCTCCGGTGTCGAGCACATCCATACCGCGGACCATGCCATCGGTGCTGCCCAGTGCCACGCAACGGACACGGCCACCGCCGAGGTGCTGTTGGACCTCACCGGTCACCTTGACCGGGACACCCTTGACCTCCGTATCGATCTTCAACGCGTTGTAGATCTCCGGCAGCTTGTCCTCGGGGAACTCTGCGTCGAAGGTCGAGCCAATGATCTGAGTCACCTGGCCGACGTTTTGTTCGGTTACCGTTGCCATCAGGTCGTCTCCTGCGTGTGGCGCCACCTCGCTGGCGGGCCTTCGTGTGATCTTGTTTGTATTGCTGTGGTCGTTGGTCTTTGGGACGGGAGCAGGCGGTCTATTCGAGTGCGGCCGCACCGCCAATAATCTCGCTCAACTCGGACGTGATCTGTGCCTGCCGGGCACGGTTGTACTGCATCGACAGAGTGTCGATCATCTCGCCGGCGTTCTCGGTGGCCCCCTTCATGGCAACCATCCGGAAAATCTGTTCGCTGACGGCCGCGTCGAGGAAACTCTTGAAGAGCCGGGCCTTGAAGGAGGCGGGCACGATCTCCTCGAGAATCTCACCGGCCGAAGGCAGGAACTCGTAGTCGACCGAGGAACCCTGCGCGGCTTCCAGCCCCTCGTCACCGCCCGGCTCGTCGTCACTCAGTGAACCGATGGGAAGCAGGGTCTCGATCGTGGCCGACTGTTTCGAAGAGGACTCGAATCGCGTGTAGGCGACATCGAGGCGATCGAGGTCACCTGCGATATAGGCCTCGATATAACGACTCGCCAATTCGTCCACCTCGTCGAACGTCGGCTTGTCTTCAAAGTGCGTGAATTCCTGATCCATCGCCTCACCCTGGAACTTCAGGAAGGCGAGACCACGTTTACCCGACACTTCCAGCGTCACGTCCCGTCCCTCGTCCCGGAGTTGCTTGATCCGCGGGATCGCCCGCCGCAGGACTCCGCCGTTGTAGCCGCCACACAGGCCGCGGTTGCTCGTCAACACGAGCACAGCGCACTTCTGCTGTGTCTCGCGAGGCTCGAGCAACGGATGGCTGAACGACAGAGCCGCACCCGAAAGATCCGAGACGATCTCGGCAATCTTCCGCGTATACGCCGCTGCCTCGGTCGCGCGGTCCATCGCCTTCTTGAACCGCGCCGTTGCGATCAACTCCATCGTCCGCGTGATCTTGCGGACGTTCTTGACCGCCTTGAGGCGTTTGACAATTGCTCGAGCGTTGGCCATGTCTGCTGACGATTGGGTTCAGGACGAAAAAAGCACTGGGCACTTGCCGGATCAGTCCGGCTCGTTCACTCCTCGGTCGACTCGGCCGCCTCTGCGGACGATTCCGAGTCCGCTGCGGGCTCGGGTTCCGTGTCTCCACCGGCAGCCAGTTGGACCTTGAATTCCTCAAGAGCTCCATTGAGGGCCTCGACCATCTCGTCGTCGAGCTCGGCCTTTTCGATCAGGGCGTCGCGCACCTCCGACTTCTGCTCACGCATGAACGTCAGCATCTCTTCCTCGACACGGTCCACGTCGTTGACCGCGACGTCATCGAAGTAGCCGTTCGTACCGGCGTAGATGCTGATCACCTGATCGGCCACGTGCAGCGGCTTGTACTGCGGCTGTTTGAGCAACTCGACCATGCGGTACCCACGATCGAGCTGAGCCTGCGTGGCCTTGTCGAGCTCGGTGCCGAGTTGGGCAAACGCTTCCAGTTCGCGGAACGCGGCGAGATCAAGTCGCAGCGAACCGGCGATCTTCTTCATGGCCTTGTTCTGGGCATTGCCGCCGACACGAGACACGCTGATACCAACGTTGATCGCGGGACGCACACCCGAGAAGAACAGGTCGGGCTCGAGGTAAATCTGACCGTCGGTGATCGAAATCACGTTAGTTGGGATGTAGGCCGACACCTCGCCCTCGAGCGTTTCGATGATCGGCAGAGCCGTCATCGAACCGCCTCCGAGTTCATCGGAGAGCTTACTGGCTCGTTCGAGCAAACGGCTGTGGCAGTAGAAGATGTCGCCCGGAAACGCCTCGCGCCCCGGGGGACGTCTCATCAGCAATGACAACTGCCGGTAGGCGATGGCCTGTTTCGACAGGTCATCGTAGACCACCAGCGCGTGCTTGCCCTGATACATGAAGTACTCGGCCAGGGCCGCCCCGGCGTAGGGGGCGATGTACTGGATCGGGGCCGGATCCGAACTCGACGATGCCACCACGCAGGTGTAATCCATCGCACCGTGCTCTTCGAGCGCGTCGACGACGGTCGCCATCGTGCTCGCCCGCTGGCCACATCCGACGTAGATGCAGACCACGTCGCCACCCTTCTGGTTGAGGATGGTGTCCAGCGCGATCGCCGTCTTGCCGGTCTTTCGGTCGCCGATGATCAATTCCCGTTGGCCCCGGCCGATCGGGGTCATCGAGTCGACCGGCTTGATCCCGGTCTGCAGGGGCTCGGTCACCGGCTGACGGGCGGCGACACCAGGCGCTGGCGTTTCCAGAGGCCGCGTCTCGGTGGTGACGATCGGCCCTTTTCCGTCAAGCGGGTTCCCAAGCGGATCGATCACGCGACCCACCATTTCGTCGCCCACCGGAATGCTCAACAGGGCACCGGTCGTACGGACCTCGTCACCCTCGGCGATCTGCAGGTAGTCGCCCAGGATGATGATACCGACGGAGTTTTCTTCGAGGTTGAAGACCATCCCCCGGACGCCGCCGGAGAACTCGACCATCTCACCGGCCATCGCGCCGGAGAGCCCGTAACAACGGGCGATGCCATCACCGACTTCCAGCACGCGGCCGGTTTCGGCGGTTTCCATCGTCCCGCGAAAGTCTTCAATCTCCTGCTGGATGACTGAAGCGATCTCGTCCGCTTTGAAT
>MDTE01021171.1_pt1 | contig 126206 bp, 112 predicted proteins | sample 811231 | NCBI WGS metagenome assembly MDTE01 (sample SAMN05326651, study PRJNA326480) | marine metagenome | isolation source: seawater | place: Indian Ocean: Red Sea | collected 2010 | reverse complement strand
TTTCGGCTACAACGTCCCCAGGAATCACAACCGCACCGTGCCTGTCAGCATGAATAAGATCATTATCTTGAACTACCATTCCATGCACATTAACTTCACAGTCCCAATCAACAAGATGAATGTATGCATGTGATGGAGCGATAACTCCTGCTAATAATTGAAAATTATCTGCGATCATGTCGAGATCACGAATACTCCCATTTGTAACAGCCCCGACACATCCCAATGCCTTATGACAAGCAGAAAATACCTCTCCCCAAAACGCTCCATACCCTGGTCGTTCATCTAAATCTTGTACAATTGATATTTTCGGAAATTCCCCATGGTCAAGATAGTCAAAATAACTATTTCGAATTTGCAAATACTCTTCTGGTGAATATTTTGAAGGTTGCTTTGCACGCATCGTCGCGGTTTTTGCGTAACCTACAATTGGTTTCATATCCGGAAAGAGGCAGTGCAAATGCTCAACTGTATAGCCATAACCTCTCCTAGAAGGTTTAGCCATTTCAATTAAGTTACAAATAGTTGGAGTATCAATTTCTCGTAATGCGTTTATCTGTTCTTTCGTAATTAGGTCACTCATAACCCTCGCCTCTTGTTATTTATCATGAAATAAAATTTTTTTTTGCATATCTAGCCAGATGCCAATCTAACGCGCCTCTGGTGACAGGCCAAGTTGTAATGCGGTCGGAGTAGTCTCTTGAATTAGTTCATCACCTTCGCGAAAGCGTGTTTTCCAAAATAATCCTGCTCCCGGGCCGTCCGGCAACCAAATTGAGCTAGCTTCTCCAAGTTTCTTCTTTCTTCGGCAAGACGCAGTCGCTTTTTGATCAACCTCGAGAGTATTTTTATCCAAAATGACACCGAACGCTGATTCAGCGATTGCAGTCGAAAAGTATCCGTCTCTTACCAATTTCTTTACTGATGAAACTGAACGTTCGATTGGATCACCATATCCACCTCCTCCCGAACTTATGCAGACATACTGTTCATTCTCTCTAAAGACGTCGGGCGAAGGATGTGCCATATAAAAATAGCGCTTGCCATCAGATGTTTCCTTGTATTTGCAGCCCCCATTACCCGGTTGACCGCCGAAGAGTCCGTATGGAGGATTAAGGGTTCCTTCATATTCAAATTTCATGTACAAAAGCCCATTATAAGGTAAAACTATGGTCTCACATCCGTAGCCTCCAATCCACTTGCCTGCACCAGCGGAATCGACGAGAAATTGATTTGATTTTATAAACAATGGTTGCAGTAACTCTACCATCTCAACAGATTCGCTCTGCAAGCCTCCCAAGGCGCAGACACATTGGGTTAAAGGCCAGCCATCATAACCTTTTGAAGCGCCGCCGCCAGAACCGGCAACAAAAATTGATGCTGCGAAGGGCTGTGGTGGATCAACCCGGTAATCATCACCCATCGATAATCTTTGCTGAATTCGTCCCCAGCCTGCGGGCACTCTGTCAGGCGCTGCCTGCGCTAATGCTTTCCATGCGGCTTCAATGAGTTGATCACCCGGATTGGTGGTAGACCACCAAGTACTCGCCGGCCATTTCCCAAGAGCAACCGTTCCTTCTTTAGCAATAACTTTGATGTGTCGCATGCAGCCTTCATTGCGTGGAATAGTAGGGTCAATAGTAGTTAATATTGGAATACTTCCATTTGCTCTCGTTGAAGCTAAAGAAGAATTGCAATGACCACCAACCTCCGTGTCACTATCAGAGTAATCAACATAAGCCATATCTTCGTCAATAGTCACTTTACAAGCGATACGAATATTGTGGGTACCCTGCCCGTCACTGTCGATCCAGCTTTCGCCATAATAAACTCCGTCGGGGATTGCCCGGATCTCAGCTGCCGTTCGTCGATCGGAATACTCAATCATTTCGTTAACGGTGGGTAGTACCGTATCTACTCCATGTGTTTTAGTCATTTCGATCAGTCTTCTAGCGCCAATTCGGACTGACCCCACCATAGCTCTTAAATCTGCCTCTAGCCATTCGGGTAGACGAACATTACGTAAGTAGAAACGAATTATGCTTCTGACTTCTCGACCTGACTCAAAAATTTTTACAGGCGGTATTTGAATACCGTCTTGCCACACACTGGTAGACGCATAACCGAAAGCAGATTCTCCTGTATTATTTTGATGAGCACGTATAGATGTCCAGAAAATATGCTTTCCTTCATAAAAAACTGGCATTATGACAGTGAGATCAGAATTATGAGTAGTTCCCTTATAAGGATCATTAATCATAAAAATGTCTCCATCATTGATATCATCATCAAATTCTTCAATGATTGCGTCAATGTTTAAACTTCCACCTACGCTATGCACTGGTAGTGCATCGTTTTGATAAAGCATCCTTGGCTCAGCAGAATATATAGAAGCTGAATGATCACGAGCGACCGAAATAATCGTGCTTCTAGCCCCTCGCTGAAGCACGTCTGTCATTTCTGCTGATGCAGACCCAATCGAATGCAAAAGCACCGAAAAAGTGGTGGGGTCAATATGTGACGGGAGGCCAACTTGTTTGACTTTACTTACCATATTATGTTGCCTATATTTTTACAATTAGGTATCTAATCCATTCCTAAACGATAATCATATCCCGTTCTATTAACAATCACACGATGTCCAGGAGCGATCACAATTCCTGATGTTAATTCCTCAATTACTGCGGGCCCTTTCACAATATGCCCCGGTAAAAGTTTAGTGCCATCATAGATAGCAGTATTCTTTTTAGTAGTCTCAACTCCAAAATAAACCGTGCGTTGCTCTCTCACGGCCTCAGAAGAATCTGTCTGTGCCAGTACTGTATTTTCTTCCACCTCTATACCGCTTTCAACAATAGCATTAAGACGCCAATGAAAAAAGTTTACCTTGTCATCAGGCATCTTAAATGTGTAAATTCTCTCATGCTCCGCATCAAAGAATGATCTTAGATCATTAATGTCTGAAAACCGTCCTTTTGATAAGGGCACAATCAATTCGTGAGCTTGGCCCCAATAAGCAGCATCGTAAAACCACTGGAAACGCACTCCTTCTGGAGAAATACCTGATGATTTTAGATCTGAAAGGGCTTGTGTTTCTAATTTACTAAATAATGTGTTTACTTCCTCTAAAGAAATTTGCTCGCTATCAGCCGCGTGAGTCTGAGTGTAATCAAATGTAACATCTACTACAGTCATTCCGTATGCACTATAACCTCCTGCTACCCGAGGTATGATCGCGCGATCGATTCCTACCTCTTCTGCTAGTGCGCCTACAACAATTCCACCAGCTCCTCCCCCTGCAACCAGAATCGTTCCGCGCGGATCCACGCCACGCTCAACCGATACCGATTCAATCGCTTTTACCATCTTAAAATTTGCCAAACGAATTATTCCCGCCGCGGCATCAATTACGCTTAAACCAAGAGGGTTAGCTACATTCTCTTCTATAGCCTGAAGTGCCTTAGATCGATCTAAAGAAAATCTACCTCCTAGGAAAGTATCGGGATGAACGTAACCAAGAACAACAAATGCATCGGTTACAGTGGGATCTATCCCTCCTAAACCATAACAAGCTGGACCAGGTTCAGCGCCAGCACTCCGAGGACCAACTGCTAAAGCTCCCCCGGGATCTATAAACGCTATACTTCCACCTCCAGCTCCAACTGAAATAATATCTGTAGCCAAAGAACCCAACGGCATTCCAGCTATTCTTAAATCACGTGTGAAAGTTGGTAGACCATTTCTAATAAGGCCTACATCAAAACTTGTTCCACCCATATCTACACTAATCGCATTAATATCATCCCGACTGAAGAATTCACTTGCGACCTGAACTGCTGCAGCTGGTGCAGCAGCAGGCCCAGAACCAATACTCTTCGACGGAATTTTTAAAATATGCTCAATAGGAGCGCTTCCTCCATTACATTGAATAATTAAAGGTTCCGACTGAAATCCATGACCCGCAAGATACTTACGAAAACGGTTCAGGTATCCGGCGACCGCAGGGTATGTATACGCACACAAAACGCTAGCGGAAGTTCTATCCCACTCTCGTAATTGAGGCAGAACGTCAGAACTGAGAAGTACTGGCACATCTGGCAAATGGAGCCCTAGTATTTCTCTAGTCTTTTGTTCGTGAATTGGGTTGACTTGGGACCAGAGATAAGCAACCGCTATCGACTCTACTTTCTCTTTTTGAAAAAGCTCAATAGCGTCTATTATGTCAGTCTCCACGAGCGCATCAACTTCTTTACCACTATAATCAATTCGACCTCCAATTCCGAGCCTGAGATAACGAGGGACCAACGGTTTTGGTCGTTCCATACGAAGATCGAAAGGATCAGGCTTAGTTCCATCCATAAATTCCAATACATCTCTAAACCCTTTAGTGCCTAACAAGCCTGTTACAGGTCCATTTCTTTGAATAATGGCATTCGTCCCAATGGTGTTTCCATGGACAATACGTGTACATTGCGAAATTAATGAATCCTCATCAAGGCCCATCTCCCGGCATACTAGGGCAATGCCATTAGTAATACCTTTAAGTGGATCCGAAGGAACACTCAACGATTTATAGACTTGAACGTCGCCTGTAGCTTCATCAGCAACCGTTATATCCGTAAATGTTCCTCCAATATCAATACCAATTCGCAATGACATGTAATCCTCCCGGACGCATGCAATAAATTTTACAAATCTAGGTTCTTACCCAAAACCAGCTTGGGATTTCTCATTTTGACCGGCTGAAGTTCTAACACTAATTGTCACCGTGATCAAAAGAATTGCGCCTATTATCAGCGGTTGCCAAAACGGCGACACCCCGTTGAGATTCAATCCATTCCTAATGACTCCAAGCAAAAGTACGCCGAGCACAGTACCAATAATTGTGCCATGACCTCCTCCTAGACGGGTGCCTCCGATTACTGTCGCTGTAATAGCATCGATCTCGAGACCAATACCGGTAGTAGTTAAAGCTGTTCCGGTTCGTGCTGTAAAAAGAAGGCCAGCAACTCCAGCAAAAGCTCCAATCAAGGTGTAACAAAAAATAACTACAATAGAAACTGGCACACCTGCTAATCGAGCGGCCTTTTCACTGCCGCCAATAGCATAAACCCAACGTCCTAACTTAAAATAGCGTAAAACCAACCAACCAATCACAATTGCTCCGATAAAAAAGAGTCCTGCAATTGGAAAATATCCCCAACGACCCAACGCAAGTGCCGTTATCGAATAAGCGTCTCCTTGAACCCTATGTATGGTGCCTTCGCTTGAAATTAAAACAATACCCCGTAACAAACTTGCCATTGCTAATGTGACTATCAGTGGATTTATTCCCACCTTACTAACCAGTGTGCCGTTGACAGCACCTAAAGCTGCGCCAGTTGCAATGCAAGCGATAACTCCAAGCCCCATCATAACAGGATGCCCATCTCCCATTATTAAAACAGCTACCAATCCTGTGAGTGCAGCAATCGCTCCGATAGACAAATCGAAACCACCCAATATCATTACAACAGTCATACCAACAGCTGCCACACCAACCATCGACGATTGTGCCAATATATTTGACAAATTCATTGGATTTCGGAAAGTTTCATTAGTAGCAAAAAGAAAGATTGCTGGTAAAAGTAAAGCAATCATAAATCCATACCGCCCCAAAAAAGCGATAACTTCTTTCCGAGTAACGGGCCCTCTTTTTAGAAGGCCCGTTACATTTTTTCCCATGAACACTTAATGCTGCCGCATCGCCATTTTTGTTTTTTTAGAAACCGCGACCTTTACAGGAAGCGTAATTTGCTGTCGTACAATAATCCATTGGGGGATTTTCAGCAAAAATTGGCAAGGTTTCAAAATCACCGGCTGCATTCATGGCCACAAGACTGTTTATCAGAAGCGCGCCCATGATGTACGGATCTTGGAAAACGGTTCCATACATATCACCACTTCCAACAGCTTCTTCTTCCGCTTTACACATATCAATTGCGACAAACTGAATCTCGTCACGACCCATGCGTTTTGCCCAGTCAAGTGACGGTGGAACCATGCAGTTACCCATACTATTCACAATATGAATGCTTCCTTTATCAGGAAATCTCTGGAGAACATCCTGGAAACCAGTTAAAGCTTTGTCCGGCAACCAATCTGCAGTAACGTGAACCCATTCGATATCCGCTCCAGTACTATCAAATACCTCAGTCATCCCTTGCATACGCAACCGGTCTGGTGAGCCGCCAGCCGTCCCTCGAAACATTACGATGCGAGCGGTACCATCTATATTTGACTCACGAATAACTTGAAGCATTAGTTTGGCAGAACGGCGTCCGTACTCGACATCATCCACACCGACGTACGGTGCACCTTCAATTTCTCCAAGAGCTCCAACTACTGGAATACCAGCCGCCCATGCTTCCTGAACAGCAGGCATAATCCCGGCAACATCAATCGGTGCAATGCCGATCGCGTCAACACCCTGCACTACAAATTCACGAACGTTTTCAGTTTGAACCGACGCATCCCATTTGGGATCGCTGATTATAAGATTTACACCGGCGGCTTCAGCTGCTTCCCTCATAGCCTTTACTAGCGGAACAGCAAACGGTGTCGAAGATACATCCCAAACTGTCGCTCCAATTGTGAATCCATGCCCGTCTGACACAGCCTGTTTTTGGACACCAAAAAATGCAGCTAGTGCTACAACACAACTAGTGAACAACCACTTACGACGTAATAAACTCATAACTACCCTCCTTAAGTTAGGATTATTGAAACAGCCATCACCCACTGCTCTATTACTATACACCTAACCGCGTTTTCTACACTTGTTATCAACAACATCTGTATTTTAACACCGTATACTATACAATACGCATTGCTAAAGAAAGTTGCGTCTAGATTAATGGCCCATAAGTTTTCATTAGTGCTATTAGTTAGTTCAATGAGTATCCTGTTATGGTTAACGGGCTTTTCTTGACCACTGGCTTATCTACTTTCAGATTATTGGAGAGAAATTAACGTTATGACATATACAAAGCTTGAGCTATTTATTGATGGAGAATGGTTGTCAGGTGAAGGGCGAAAGACAGAAACGGTTCTAAATCCTGCTACGGAAGACGCTCTTGGTGAACTGCCTCACGCTACAGAAACTGACCTTAACAATGCTCTTGACGCAGCTGACAAAGCCTTTGATGTGTGGAAAAACACCTCACCACTGGAAAGAGGCAATATACTTCGAGACGCTGGAAAAATTTTAAGAGAACGCCAACAATTTATCGGTGAGATATTGACTCTTGAAGAAGGCAAAGTATTAGATCAATCTGTCGCAGAAATTGTCTCATGCGCAGAAACGTTGGAATGGTTTGCAGAAGAAGGTAGGCGCGCATTTGGTCGAGTAATTCCTGCCCGAGACATCGGTCTCAACCAAATGACACTTCCAGAGCCTGTTGGACCGGTTGCTGCTTTCGTGGCCTGGAATTTTCCTGGAACTAATGTTATTCGAAAAATTGCAGCTTCTCTTGCGGCAGGATGTTCATGCATCATGAAAGCTTCTGAGGAAACCCCAGGAACCTGTATAGAAATCGCTCGAGCTTTAGATGACGCCGGGTTACCTAAAGGAGTATTGAATTTAGTATTTGGTGTACCCGCCACAATCTCAGAATACCTTATAAACTCACCAATTGTTAGAAAAGTATCTTTCATCGGATCAATTCCGGTAGGCAAGCACCTAACCAAACTGGCTGCTAGCCATATGAAACGTACTACAATGGAATTGGGTGGTCACGCTCCCGTAATCATTTTTGACGATGTCGACGTAGAAGCGGTAGCCAAGCAAGCTGTCGCAACCAAATACCGAAATGCTGGACAGGTCTGCATCAGTCCTACACGGTTCTTCGTTCATGAAAATATCTACGAGAATTTTGTGGACTGCTTTACCCAATTAGTAAACGCGATAACTGTAGGAAATGGCATGGAATCGAATGTTCAAATGGGTCCACTCGCTAACGACCGCAGACTCGACGCCATGAAATATTTCGTCGAAGATGCACTTCAACAAGGTGCTCGATTAACAACTGGTGGTGAACGTATTGGTGAGAATGGTTATTTTTTTCAACCTACAGTATTCGCTGACGTCCCAGACTCTGCACGGATTATGACGGAAGAACCATTTGGGCCGATAGCGCCCATTCAAAAATGGTCTGATATTAATGCGGTAATCGATAAAGCTAATTCATTACCGTTTGGCTTAGCTGCCTATGCTTTTACTAACTCTGCGGCCAATGTCCAACTAATAAGCCGTGCTCTTGAAGCAGGAATGGTAGGAGTCAACCACTTTGGTGTAACTGTTCCAGAAACGCCTTTTGGAGGCGTCAAGGAAAGTGGCCATGGATATGAATGCGGAAGTGAAGGCTTAGAGGGTTACCTAGTAACGAAATACGTATCACATAAGATGTGAAATACATTTGCGCAATATTAATTCGAGGTTAGTGACTCGAGAAGTTTCACATTTCTAAGGCCGTCTTCACCAGAAACTTCTGGATTATTTTTGCAAATAATTGCATCTACAAAATTGGCGATTTGACACTGGTATGGGTTTAATGGTTCAAACAGGAGATTACCTTCAGACATCTGAATAGTGCCGTTGCCACATTGCCCTAATGTATTTTCACAGTGTGCATGGCCATCGGTGCCCAATATTTCGGAGCGCGTTGGTCCTGACGCGAGTATTGATGAGTAAAGTTGGGCAGTTGCGCCCGACTCAAATTGCAATGTAACAGTTGCTGACACATCTAGATCTCTGTTATATCTCGCTCGATTAATAATGGCATCTGTACTTGTGATGACGCCACATGTTGGCATTAAAAGCCAGTGCGCCCAATCAATTAAGTGCGTTCCGACACCAGCTAGACTCCACCATCTACCTAGAGCTGGGTCAGCATGCCAATCTGACCGTTCATTAGCTTTAAATGACCAATGAGCTCGCAGGTGATGAATCGTTCCCAATTCATTTCTCGAAATTTTATCTCTGAGTTTCCTATGGCCTTGATGCCATCGACTATGGTAGCCCACTGCTAATCTAACATTATATCGGTCACATTCTGCGATAACAGCCTCTGCATCTGATATTGAGTTTGCTATCGGTTTTTCAACAAAAACATGCTTTCCAGCTCGGGCTGCTGCAATTGCCTGTGATGCATGCAACCCGTCGGGAGTAGCTATTATCACCGCATCGAGTTTGGGATCTTGTAAAAAATTTTTAATATCAGAAAAACTAGCTTTTTGCGCTTGCGCCTTATGATATACCGAAAAAAAATCTGCACGGTTCTGGTCTCTGCTAAGCACGCTCCAAAAGATGCCGTTATCAACCTTCCTTATTGCAGGAACCAAAAACTCATTGCTTATTGCGCCGGTGCCAATCACTCCAATCCGAATCATAATAGTGTCAGGTTAGAAGACAGCTCCTCGTGCGGTAACCTTCCAAATTGCCTCGACAACTCCTCCCCTTACTCCCACATACCAATCATGTAAATTTACAGTAGGATCACAATGACCAGGAATAAGTCTTACTTTTTCACCAAGTTGATATTTGCGATCCGAGTGAGATAGATCAAGAACGCCATGCTCATCCGATGGCCTATGATATTTAACTGTACTGTCGTCTGCCACTAACGGCATACCGCAATCGAAGGCTAAAGATTTGAGGCCCGCATCAACTACAACCAAATTCTCCTGCGAAACACTCATCACAGTTGTGTAGACAAAAAGGCTATGCTCGAAAATAGACGCTTGCTGCCCATTAATATCTTCATTCCTTCCATAATCCGCGTCCATAAAGGCGTAGGATCCCACTTGAAGCTCTGAAAAGACGCCACTTGAACCTTCAAATTCCCAGCTGCCAGTACCACCGCCAGTAACCGTTCGACAAGAAATTCCTTCGCTTTTTAACAATTGAATAGTAGATTCAACGCGCTGACATACGTCAGAGATAGCGATTTTTCGCTCCTCAAATGAGCGTATATGTTGAATTTCCCCCTGGTATGCATGAAGTCCATCAAAACAAAGGTTCGAAGCGTCCAATATATCTTTAGCAAGATCTAATACTGGCTTACCAGGTAAGACTCCACAACGATCGCCGCCTACATTAACTTCTATAAATATTGATATTGATACATCCTGCTCTTCAGCACATCTATTAATTTCGGCAATATTTTCTGCATCATCAACACATATAGCTACCTTTGCTCGATTCGCTAACTCAACAAATCGTTTTAATTTGTTGGCTCCTACCACTTGGTTAGTGACTAAGACATCTTTAATACCATCATCGATCAGCGCCTCTGCTTCCGAAACTTTTTGGCAACACAACCCAACTGCTCCGCGAGCAATCTGTTGTTTTCCGATATCTGCAGACTTATGCATTTTTGCATGCGGCCTCAATTTAACTCCTAAATCATCAGCACTCTTAGACATTACATCCAAGTTTGACTCGAGTTTGTCAAGATCTAGGATTAGTGATGGGGTATCGATTTCCCATAATTGCATACCTATTTCCGCTGGGGCTTTATTCGGCATATGATTTTCGCAGCTCCTTTAAAGTTAAATAAACCAATTAATCGGCGATCCGATCTACTCTATAGTAGAGAACTTAACACAATCCTGCACTTCTGAGATAGATGCGCCAATCTATTTATGTTTCCAACAATGCTCCTTCTAACACAGGACTAATAGTTATATTACTAAGGCTGTCCCCAGAACCCAAAGGATTTGCCATAGTATTGAAGGTTGGAAACTGCACTATCAAAAAACTTCTCGTGCTTTTACGCCATGACCTCTCGCATTTCTTAACACTCTAATCCAGAATTTTTTCTAATTATCGGGGCAACAATTTACAGTTCTACGCTTATGAGCACAACGATATATCATTAGAAAACTGGTCATTTTATGGTTACGAATCGTTTTAGGTTTTTCACCACTTTTTGCTCCCATTGATCAACTTTAGATTAAGCAAATCAGTAAACGTTTTTTGCCAGCATTTTCTTAAATCATCAAACTAATTAAATCACATCAAATTACTGTATATAGCAAGTAGCGCTCCGTCAACCTATGAACTTTTAGATTCCCACAATGGGAGCTAAAAAATTCACCGTCTTATACTAGTGTAATTGCATACAATATTTGCGCCTACAAGATTACACCGAAGTGAACCGCCCTTATTTCCGTTGCATGCTACTCCGCTTCTCCCTACCAAATAGCATAGGTCAAACTGCTCGGATACAGAAGAGTCAATTTTACAGCTCAAATTTATTGAATCTGTCAAAATACAACTAAGAAATCCACCTCGATGGCCTGAGCATTTGAGTTGTGAGCTTGTGTATACGCATCCTTGAAAACTCTCCTTATTATTAGCTGCATTTCCAATTGCAAGTTTGTAGGCATGCCATAAATCCGGATAACCAAGAACATAGTCTCTGTAGTTTTCACTAGAAGGAAGACTACGGCCCTCATATTTTCCATATTTTTCATAGTGTAACTTCCCCCAATTTGATAATGCCCCGTCATTCAATACAGTTGAATTAGAATTATTGGACTTACCATAGGCTACCAACAGATCGGGGTAACTTCGCACATAGGCACCATAGTTATTATTCTCTGGCACAATACGACTTTCTGAATTACCGTAAATTTGGTAATGCATTTGTCCCCACTGCTCTATTGTTTGCCCATTTACTGATCCCGTCAGTAAAAAACAAAAAACAAACGAAATTAGAAGCATGAATCGCGAGATTGATATCATTTTTTTAATTACAATAATGGCATTTGCAAGATAGAAATTCTAGATGAATTTACGGGAAAATATATAATTAAACATGGTATTTTCGGATCCTTTTTTTAACGGAGTCCGGCATTCAACTTGAAAATTAGCAGTATTCAAAAGTTTTAATACCTCCCTAAATGAAATCTCATCTCTTTCATCTATTTCGACTAAAATTGATTGTAAGGTCGGCTGCCGTAACGTCTCATACGCACCGTCAAAGATCTTAGCTTCGGTTCCGTCCACATCAATCTTTATAAACGTTGGTATCCGTAAATTAAAGCTTTTAACAAATTCGTCAACGGTATAAGTAATAGAACTCTGGCTGGATATGAATGCACGATTATCTAAATTACCAATGTGTTCACTAACACTGTGTTCTGATGTTCCTGCAACTCTACTAGTAAGATAAAGTTGTCCGATATTTGTTTTGTCCGAAAAAGCAACACAAAAAGGAAATATATAAGAACCTAAGTTATTTAGATGTATATTTTCTTCCAAAACAGAATATGTACTTGCCATAGGCTCAAAAGAAACAACCTCAGCATTCCTTGATTTAGCGGCGTACAAAGAAAAACAACCAACGCTAGCACCAATATCCCATAAAGTTCCCTTTGAAGGAAGAGTATTTAGCCAGTCGATCGTTTTAGGCTCCTTAGTAAACATTGTCTTCGCTCTTACCCATGTTTCGCGAGTTGGCGTAGAATATTTCCATGTAAATTCTCCATTAGAAACTTGAGTTGATGGACGAAACTTGTGATGAATACGAATTGGCGCTGTCCGTATTCTCTCTAATCGCCTTTGCGCCCGGGAAGAAAGCACATTCAATATTCTTCGCATCATGGTCCGTTTTTCACGTCGAATAATTACTTTTTTCACTCTTGGGTAAGTATCATTTTATGAGTTTTTCTATTTTTCAAAAATATGTTTTTCTGAAGTAACCTCAAACCTCGATGTCAGTTGAAAAATTATCCAACGCCTGACTTGAAAAACAATGTATGCAGGCACTTTTCACCTTCTATGGACGAATATTCATACAAAGACAGGCTGTTGACTTCCATAATTTCTAGAAAATTTAAATCGTTTATTGATTCTATAGTTTCCGATAGACTTTTATATGATGTGTCTTTAAATGCAAGAGTTGTTTTTGGAAGCCAATCCAAATCTTTATCATAGCTTGAAACATGCCCATTTTTTTTGGAATTATGCAAAACCGATAAAATTTTTTCTCTGAGATTTTTTAGAGGTTGGTTTAGTTTCCAGCGGATATGGATTACCGGATTTTCACGAACGAAAATTCCCAGACCATTTCCTCGCAAAATAAATTTTTCTAGGCCTATTACCAAAAAACGTAGATCTTTTAAAAATTGTCGAATGTCGAAAATAGTTAGTTCGCTGACAAGAGAAATATGAGGGCATGGACTTCGCGATTGCAAATAAACTATACCCAATGCATCAGACAGAATCTTCATCGCGACTTCTGCTTCTTTACGCATTGGCCCTGACAACTCCAGCACCAAAGCGTGTTGTTTATTCTGTTTCTCCATACTTTATCAAAAAATTATCCCATTACATACATATGAGTTAAAACAAATTGGTTTTGCTAAATCATTTTTTTGATCCGACAATTCTTAAAGCTGTCTGACTAACGATCCCAGATATTATATTTTATGATGCACCATACCGCCGAAACCCCATCTCGCCAACCTATCTTTTTGCCTTCGGTATATTCTCTTCCAAAATAAGTTATTCCTACTTCATAGATACGTAAACGCTGCCCATTATTTTTTCGGTATCTAGCTATCTTTGCGGTAACTTCAGGTTCGAATCCAAAACGATTCTCTTTTAGCTTAATATCCTTAATGATCTCTGAGCGAAAAGCCTTATAACAAACTTCCATATCAGTTAAATTTAAATCTGATAGAACGTTAGAAAAAATTGTGAGTACACGGTTAGCAACTGAATGCCAAAAATATAAAACTCTATGCGTTTGTCCCCCAATAAAACGTGAGCCAAAAACTACATCTGCATCATCTTTTTCAAAAGGAGCGAGGATTCTTTCATAGTCTTTAGGGTCATATTCAAGATCTGCATCTTGCACCAAAAGAATATCTCCTGTTGCCTTCTGAATTCCAGTGCGAACTGCAGCTCCTTTGCCTTTATTTAAGTGATGACGTAACGCAATTACATTGTCTTTTTCTGACAACCGAGCAATCTGTTCGGAACTCCCATCTGTAGAACCATCATCGACCAACAATATCTCTTTTTCAAACGGGGCACTCTGGACTCGTTCAACTATTTGATTAATTGTACTGGTTTCGTTGAATATCGGAATAATTACGCTAAGTTTCATTAGTGCTCATTGCCTTTATAAACAATAGTGTGGTTCTGGGTAATCTTGACGTGTATTATACGCTTCAAACAGAACACTGGATCTAGAACAGTATTAAGATTTTGATAAATCGTCCCCACATAACTTTTTAACCCTTTCGATTCCTAATATGCAAACGCGCATTCGCTATTTATTTACAAATTTTAGCTCGCTAAAAGATAACCGAGTGCAAGTATTTTTTTTAGTATTTTTTATCCTGATAAATTTAATTCTTTTGATGTCTGCCAAACCTAAAAGCGTCCAAACATCGTTATTTGGTGACACGTATATGTTGCATCCAGCCTATTCTCAAGCATCCGATGGACAACGGTACTGGGGAGCCGCCCTAAGCCTTGCCGAAAGAGGCCAATTTTTAATACGAAGCGATCAGCACATTATTGAACACCATAATTCAGTCGAAGACTCATTAAAGCCTCTTAGTAGGGCAGGTCCATTACCAGCCATACTGTTTGCTGTGCCTATAAAGCTTTTTGGCTTCAGCAATGCTATTTTCTTCATCGTAGCGGGGCAATGCTTTCTATTGTGGCTAATGAGCCTTGCCACACGAGGAATAGCTGAGCCATTTAAAGCAAACAAGAATCTTGCTCAAGCACTGGTCTTATTTAATCCTAATCTTATTGGTATAGCTCATCACGCTCAAAGTGATCTGATCTTTGCAGCGATTTTAACTTTTCTTTTATTAGAAATCTCTAAATTAATTGATCGCCCATCACTTGCCTCGCTAAAGAATGCAGCTTTGATTGCTCTTTTAGCTGGACTGTTACCTCTGGCTCGTCCGATGGGTGCATACTGTATCTTTCTGTTACCATTTTTTTTGTTTTTCTCTTTATTAGTGAGGCAGCGATTCATACGAATAGATTGGCGAAAAATTAGCGCTCTCGGTGCCCTAGCGACTGCAGTTACCTTGATCATCCTCACTCCATGGGCAGTTCGAAATCATGCAGTTTTTGGAGACTTCGGTCTCACGCAAAGCGGTGCAATTCAAGCCCAATACTACTATAGAGCGCTAAAGCCTTATGGCCTCCCAGACTCTACTCCTGCAGTTATAAATTACCTCGAAAAACATGGGTATGATCCTTCATGTCTAAATTCTGGAGAGCCTGGCAGCGGATGCGAAAAAGCTATTCGTAATGCTTATATGAATCTCATATTGAAAGCACCAAAAACAATTTTGGCACAAGTACAGATCACTGCAGCTATAAGAACATTGCTCTCAGGGGGAACAAGAACAATTACTGACTACATCGGTCTTGAGCCGCCTAGTGAACAATATGACCAACTGATGAAATATAACTCCACTACTTTGTCGAGATTCTTGAAAAATATATATGATGTTAATCCGACATACCTAATTTTATTTATCTTAATTACAGCTTTTCCATTTATTACACGTGGTATCGGACTAATTGGGCTGATAAGAGCAATATCAAATCCTAGATGTCATGCACATTTACTTTTTCATCTTCTAATAATTTCTCTATTACTTTTACTGTATGGACTTCAAGGTTGGAGTCGATTCAGAGTGCCAATAGAGCCCATTCTCATGGTTTTTACAGCCATAGCATTCGCAAATTTGGGTCAACGAGAAACAGTTGTCAGCCGCGACAGCAAGCGACCACCCTTAGATGGCAATAAAAAGATCAACTTATAAACCATAGAATTAATCAATAACCATTAACTTGGGGCATGCTATTTCTACTGTCTCAGCATCAAAGGCATGAATATTCCAGATACTCTCATCACAAATACAGCCCTCAGATTCAGTTACACCATTAAAAAATGAACCACTGGGCATTAGGGTACGGCAAAACAGGGGTCCTGTTCGCAATATTCCTTCAACATACTTTCCATAATAGCTAGCTACATACATTTCCTGAAGCGTAAATTCGGCACCTCGCAGAATTTCTAATCTTACTCCTGAATACATATCGATCGAATCCATAGTTCTTGTATTTTTTGAATCTAATAGAGTGGTCTTATACAAATTAGCATGACTAAAATCAGTTCGATCTAAATTAGCAGAATTTAATTCTGCTTGCTCCAGATAAGCGCTTCGCAATTTGGCATCTTTAAAATTGGCTCCAATTGCATTCACAAAATTCATTCCAGCCATAGAGAGATCTGCTCTCTCTAAATTTGCATAACTAAGATTAGCATCCAATAAATCTGCAAGAATTAGGATAGCATCTGTTAAATCAACATAACTAAGATCGGCACGATACAAGTCTGTATAGCTTAAATCCGCATTTTTTAAAATTGCGCCTCGAAGATTAGCGCTCTTTAGTTTTGCTCTTTTGAGATTCGCTCCTGAAAGATCTAGATGAGATAAATTTGCGCGTTTCAGATCGCAGCCTTGGCATTCACCAGTGGTCTTGAGCTTAATCAAATCCTTATCGTCGAACGCAAATACAACCGAACAAAAACACAGCACATACAAGATAAAAAAACCGGCAAAATAATGATTTGTAATGTTAAGTTGGAAGCGATTATTTCTCAATTCGATTAAACTTTTCATTCGGGCTAAAATACACTAGCAATATTAACACTATCTTTAGAGAGAGAAAATTCGATGAAAAATGATAAGAACGACAAACTACTTAGACTGCCTAGTTACGGGGTATGGAGTGCAGCACTTACGCCTTTAAAGGCAGATCTCTCTATCGATCATGAAAAATTAGTAACTCATGGACGATTTTTACTGAATGAAGGCTGTCACGGGATAGGCCTATTTGGAACAACCGGAGAAGCTAATTCCTTTTCAGTCGATGAACGTATGAATGCCTTAGAATTTGTTCTGCAGAATGGATTATCAACTGAGAGTTTGATGGTAGGAACTGGCTGCTGCGCGCTATCAGATACAGTGATATTGACACAACATGCAATCGACCATGGAATTACAAAAATTCTCTTGCTTCCACCTTTTTATTACAAAAATGTCGGAGATGAAGGGCTTTTTTATGCCTTCATTGAAGTAGTGAACCGCCTGAACTATAAAAAATTAGAACTTTACTTGTACCATTTTCCTGCTATGTCGCAGATTCCGCTATCGATTAACTTGATTGCGAAGTTATGTTCTGCATTGCCGGACATAATTGCGGGAGTGAAGGATAGTTCAGGAAATCTAGATCATAGCTTGAAGCTAGCCTCTAATTTTCCTAACCTATCGATCTTTCCCGGAAATGAAACACATCTTCTTGAGACTCTTGATAATGGTTGTGCCGGTGTAATTTCTGCTACAGCAAATGCTAATGCTAAAGGAATACGTCAAATTTTTGATAGTTGGCTGAACGGAAACGCCGAAACACCGACACTCCAGGAGCATGCGCTTTCTGTCAGAGAAGCTTTTGGGCGTCACGCGCTAGTGCCTGCACTCAAAGAATTTGCGCACTGGTCATCTAAAAATCAATCTTGGTTAAGAATGCGACCTCCGTTAGTACCTCTGACACCGGAAGAGATTAAAACTTTACATTCCGATCTCTCTAGTTTATCTCTCACGTCTGAATGATGCTATTTTTGAGTTACCTTTTACTCGACTTAAATTGTACAATTGATATTTCAAACATTAATGCCGTAGAAGTGAACACTGGTATGCGCTTTAACAGACCGTATTGCACTAATTTTATATTTATACTTGAATAATTTAACACGAAAATAAATCGCTCCCAAACTAAAAAATTTAGTGCGGAAACCGAACAAATTGGCTAACAATTCCACTTTTCATAGACTTAGCTCACCATCTAATTTCTACCGGATGTCTGGAAAAGTAGTACCATGGGTTGGGATCCTCAGTCTCCTGTTTTTTGCTTATAGCCTATACGGAGGACTGGTAGCAGCTCCGGCTGATTACCAACAAGGAGATAGTTTTAGAATCATCTACGTACATGTCCCTTCAGCCTGGTTATCTATGCTTGCTTACGGATTGCTCGCAACCTGTGGTGCTATATCATTAATCTGGCGAATCAAGGTTGCTGACGCACTTGCCAGAGCAATTGCACCAATTGGCGCCTCATACACTTTTTTAGCACTGGTTTCTGGTTCTATTTGGGGAAAACCAATGTGGGGAACTTGGTGGGTATGGGATGCAAGACTCACTTCAGAATTGATTCTTTTATTTCTTTATCTTGGATACATCGCACTGCAATCCTCTTTCTCAGATCGGCACACTGCATCAAGAGCAAGTGCAATCCTCGCCATTGTTGGTGTAGTAAACCTCCCTATAATTCACTACTCTGTTGATTGGTGGAATACATTACATCAAGGCGCAACAATAATGAAACCAGAAGCGCCGTCGATGCATATCAAGATGCTCATACCGTTACTTACAATGGTTATAGCATTTCATTTACATTTCATAACTGTGGCTTTGATTCGAGTTCGTTGTGAGCTTATTGAAACAGAAAAACGAAAACGCTGGGTTAAGAATTTATGAAAAAATTATGAGCATATCTGACTTTTTTTTCATGGGTGGTTACGGGAAGTTTGTCTGGTCGTCATATTTAATTGTTTTCATTGTCCTGATAGTGAATTTATGGCTTCCGATACGACGTCATCGCCGACAATTAAAATTAATAATTAGCAACCAAACAAAAAAATCTGATACAAATGACTCCTCGGCGTAGACAACGACTAATAATTACCCTGGCTATCCTAGTGGGGACAATTTTTGCTATTACTTTTACGCTACTTGCTCTAAGAGAAAACATTAATCTTTTTTTTACACCTACCGAGATCAAAGCGGGAGACTCGCCAGCCAACACAAGATTTCGGATTGGAGGGATGGTGGTGCCAGGAAGTATCGTACGATCTTCAACGGGGCTTGGAGTAAAGTTTGATCTCACTGATACTTTAGAAACAGTTACCGTTAACTATAGTGGTATCCTACCTGACTTATTTAGTGAAGGTCAGGGTATTGTCGCACAAGGCAAATTATTAACAGATGGAACTTTTTTGGCAGATCAAGTTCTTGCAAAACACGACGAAACTTACATGCCACCGGAAGTGGGTGCAGCAATCAAAAGCGCACGAAGCAAGGAGTAACAATGGTTCCTGAAATTGGTATTTTTTCTCTCGTTGTTGCATTGTGTTTCGCTATAATTCAAGCCTTCCTGCCTTTACTTAGCTCATTTGTCAGATTACCTGACTGGATGATTTTCGCGAAGCCCGCTACCTATGCGCAAGCCTTATTTATATTGATTGCTTACATTTGCTTAACTTGGTCGTTCATCAACTATGATTTTTCAGTTGTTTATGTTGCGCGAAACTCTAATTTAGCGCTTCCCTTAATTTATCGAATATCTGGTGTATGGGGCGGGCACGAAGGTTCAATGCTACTCTGGGTGCTGATTCTTTCAGGATGGGCAGTTGCCATAAGCTACTTCAGTCGTAACATTCCATTGGAAATGGTTGCAAAAGTGCTAGGCGTAATGGGCTTGATAAGTGTTGGTTTTCTCTTATTTTTACTGTTCACTTCAAATCCATTTGAACGTCAACTCCCAGCACCTTTAGATGGATATGATCTAAACCCTTTGCTCCAGGATCCAGGATTAGCAATACACCCTCCAATGCTGTACATGGGATATGTAGGTTTTTCCGTCACATTTGCATTTGCAATTGCAGCCCTTATTAATAAAGAAGTTAATTCATCATGGGCACGTTGGTCACGCCCATGGACCATAATGGCGTGGGCATTCTTAACCATCGGAATCACACTCGGAAGTTGGTGGGCGTACAATGAGCTTGGATGGGGTGGATGGTGGTTCTGGGATCCGGTCGAAAATGCATCATTCATTCCATGGCTCGTTGCAACGGCGCTTATTCATTCGCTGGTAGCTACAGAAAAACAAGGTATATTTGCCGCATGGTCGTTGCTACTCGCTATTTTCACTTTCTCATTATCACTTCTAGGCACATTTTTAGTACGGTCGGGAATCCTAACGTCGGTTCACGCTTTTGCAACAGATCCAGAAAGAGGTATCTTTATCCTCGTTTTCTTGGGGCTAATAGTCGGCGGATCTTTGCTGCTCTATTCTTTCAGAGCTATCACAATAAAACGCTCATCAAACTTTAGCTGGCTCTCCCGCGAAATGGCGTTATTAGTGAATAATCTTCTCCTAGTCGTTATCGCTGCAACCATCCTTCTCGGTACACTTTATCCATTAATTCTCGATAGTTTGAATCTTGGGAAGATATCTGTAGGGCCACCTTATTTCAATTCCGTCTTCATACCGCTTGCAGCTCCACTAGCACTGCTCGCCGGTATCGGTGCAATGGCTCAGTGGCGGCGCGATAGAATTAAAAGGCTTTTTTCAATACTTTGGCTGCCCCTTACTCTAAGTTTTTTACTAGGAACTCTTTGGCCACTAATCAACGGTTCAGGCTATTCATTCATAGCAGTTATTGGAGGAACATTTGGCATTTGGACTATCGCTGCATCATTGACAGGATTGACGCATGAATTATTTTTTCGCCAACCGAAAAGCCAATTTTCGCGAATACCTAAAAATATTATTGGCCAAACGCTGGCTCATGCTGGAATTGGTGTTTTCGTTATTGGGATCTCTTTTTCATCGGTTTATACTGTTGAAAAAACATTACGGATGATGCCTGGAGACCAATACTCAATACATAACTATCAATACAAGTTTGAAGGAGTTGAACAACAAAATGGCGTAAATTACTATGCACAGGTTGGCACTTTTACTGTAGTGAAAAATGGTAAAGTGGTCGCTTATCTGTACCCCGAAAAACGCTTCTACACTAAACAAAATCAACCCATGACCGAAGCAGGCATCAAATCCATGGTATTTGGGGATCTTTATGCGGTGCTAGGAGAAAATCTTGATCAAAATGGCACATGGTCGGTTAGGCTCTACTACAATGCATTTGTTCGATGGATTTGGTCGGGCGCATTATTGATGGCTTTAGGGGGTCTTCTTTCGCTAATATTGCGAAGTGTACACCGAAGAATTAATCCAATCCCGCCGAATAATTAGAAATTTTAATGAAAAAAACATGGTATCTCATGATTAGCTGTATAGTTATACCCATATCTATTAGCTCATCGGCAAACCTGGATTTTTATTCCTTCCCGACGTCTAAGTTGGAACAGCGTTACCAGCATTTAATTCAGGAACTTCGATGTTTAGTCTGCCAAAACCAAAATCTAGAGGATTCCAATGCAGATTTAGCAAAGGATCTAAGAAAGAAAACATACGAAATGCTAATAGATGGTCGATCTGATTCAGAAATCATCGATTTCATGATTTCTAGATATGGCAACTTCGTAACATACCGGCCACCGTTTAGTCGGATAACATTCATACTTTGGTTCGCTCCTGCATTATTGATGTTTGTTGGAGTTGTTGTCTTATGGCGTGTAGCGCTTCATTCTAAGCTAACGAGTATAAAAATTGCTGCGAAAAAAAATTCGAAACACGAATAGAATTTGACATATTAAGCTATAAATGACCATTTTTTTTGTATTTTGTGTAATCATGATTCTGGCTGCTATCGGTTTTATTTTTTCAGCTGTTAATGTAATTTTTCAAACTAATAAGAGAAAGAATAACTACAAAGCCCAAAAACTCTCCAAAAAGTTTAGACTATCTTACCTAGGCTATACCACGCTTATCCTCGTTTTCTTGATCCCGACGACTTCATTCTTCATCTATAGTCAAGTGGGAACCCCAACAGCGATAAACTTTTTGGAACAAAAAAAGATATTAGAGGAGCCTTCTGAGGTCGCGCCTTCGGAAAAGCGCAATGCAAGCAATTTAAACTCTCGCGACGAAGAACGAATCAGGCTGGAAGAGTATTTAATAAGCAATCCTGACGATCTTGCCTCATGGAGCTTACTCGCAGAAATCTTAATGTTGGATAAGAGATACACTGCAGCAAAAAAAGCGTATGAAATCATGCTTGTGCTAGAAGGTCGAAAACCTCACATTTTGGTCGCCTACGCTGACGCCATGGCAATGTCGATTGGCGGAACATTCCAGGGTGAACCAAATGATATATTGCTTGAAGCGCTTTCCCTCGACCCAATGCAACCACAAGGACTATGGTTGGCAGGCGTCGCAGCTCATCAAACTGGCAACTACCAGAAAGCTCTCCTCTACTGGGATAAGCTCAAATTATTATTTGATAAAACAACCGATCCTTTTAACGATCTCCAGCGAATAATTGAGGACACAAGGCAGCTATCTCTGAAAGAAAGTTTGAGATCAGAAAACACTCAATTGGATTCCAATGGTAATAAATCCAAAAACGACATGATCATGCAAATAAGAATTAACATCGATCCAAATTTAGCAACTTATCTAAATGGAAGTGAAGTATTGTTTGTCTACGCCTACACAGATGGTTTGTCACGACCTATTGCAGCAAAACGTTCGATTATTGAAAAATGGCCGGTAGAATTGAATTTAGATGAACAATCAATGCTTACTGATGTACCCTTTTCGAACTTTGAACTTCTTGAAATTGGTGCACATATCTCTTATTCGGGAAATGCAATCTCTCAATCTGGAGATCTCAAAGCTAAAACAGTTACGATAATTATGCCAGCTACGGACGTTGTTGATCTAACAATTTCGCAAATACTTCGCTAAAAAATAACTAAATAACGTCTAATTACTTAGTGCCATAAATGCGGTCTCCCGCGTCTCCTAGTCCTGGTAAGATATACCCATGCTCATCCAACCGATCATCAATTGATGCAGTATAAGACTCAACGTCCGGATGAGCTTTATGAAGAAATTCAATACCTTCTGGCGATGCTAACAAACACACGAATTTAATATTTGTTGCGCCCGCCTGCTTTATACGATCAATCGCTGCAATCACTGAATTTGCAGTTGCTAACATGGGATCTACCACAATAGTAAGACGCTCATTAATATCGTGTGGGACCTTAAAATAGTATTCCACTGCTTCAAGAGATTCTGGGTCTCTATACAATCCAACATGTCCTACCCTCGCAGAGGGCATAAGGTCTAACATACCATCCAGCAACCCATTTCCTGCTCGTAATATGGAAACAAAACAAAGTTTTTTGCCAGACAACACAGGAGCATGCATCTCTTCCATTGGTGTATCGATCTTCACCCGTGTTAGAGGCAAATCTCGTGTAACTTCGTACGCAAGTAAAGTCGAGATTTCGCGCAGTAATTGGCGAAAAACTGCCGTCGACTGATCTTTCCTTCGCATTAATGTTAATTTATGCTGTATTAATGGGTGTTCTACCTCATAAATACTGTCATTCACTGTGTCCTCTTTCATTTTTTTATGTCATAGAATGCGTTAGTTAGCGATCCTTTGGAATTCATTAATCATGTGAAGAAGATAATCCCATTAACGCTTTATCCAAACGAGTTAGGCCTTCGTTAATATCCTCTATTTTGATAATTAAAGAAGGAGCCAATCGTACAACATTTGGGCCTGCTACAAGAACAAATACACCTGAAGCTTGAGCAGCATTTACTATTTCTCGCGCACGACCTTTCCATTCTGAAGTTAAAACCCAACCAATAAGAAGTCCTTGACCTCGGATAATTTGAGCACATCCAGATTTCTCACCAATTTTTATAAGGCCTTGAGTGATCAATTCTCTTCGTTTGGCTACCCCGTCAAGAACTTTTGGTGTGTTGATTTTTTTTAGCGCTGCCAAGGCTACTGCACATGCAAGGGCATTTCCTCCGTAGGTGCTACCGTGTGTTCCAACAACAAATACATCTGAGATATTTTTTGTTGTTAAAGTTGCTGCAATAGGAAACCCACAGCCAAGCGCTTTGGCAGTCGTTAAAATATCGGGCGTCACCCCATAATATTCATGAGCATACAAATATCCAGTGCGTCCCACCCCTGTCTGCACTTCATCCATAATCATCAACGCATTATTCTCATCACACAACGATCGAATCAATTCAATAAATTCTGTAGTGGCATTGACTACGCCGCCTTCACCCTGAATCGGTTCAACCATGATAGCGCATGTCTTATTTGACACTGCGGAACGCAACACTTCAACATCATTAAATGGCAAATGTTTGATCGACCCAGGAAGCGGTCCAAATCCAGTTCTATAATTCTCTTGTCCACCTACTGCAACTGTAAATAATGTTCGACCATGAAAACTATTATCAAAGGCAATTATCTCATTTTTCTCATCTCCAAAACGATCGTGTGCATAACGCCGTGCTAACTTTAAAGCCGCTTCATTTGCCTCACCACCAGAATTTGAAAAAAAGACTTTTTCAGCAAAAGTAATTTCTGTTAAATGCTGCGCTAACGCTAAAGCTGGTTCATTAGTGAAGAGATTAGAAACATGCCACAACTTTTTACTTTGCTCATATACAGTGTTTACTAGGTCGGGATGAGCATGTCCTAATGCGTTTACAGCGATCCCACCGGCAAAATCAATATACTCTTGGCCCGCTTGATCATACAAACGAGATCCTTTGCCTGACACAGGAATTACATCAACTGGTGCGTAATTAGGCATCATATAATCATCAAAAAAGGCACGGGTGATATCATTCATAGCGTTGTTTTCTCATAAAATTAACACACATTAACGTTGATGATACTGCAGCAGCTAGGGAATAACAGGCAAAATTCGCAATAATTGGAGAAAATTAAGTAATTGTCGGGTTCGTTAGCAGTGCATATACTAGGGTTATGGGAAGTGCTTTGCCCATTAACCATTAGACAGTACCAGAGGAAAAAAGAACTATGAAAAAATTTCTAATCGCCGGAACAATAGCGCTGGCGCTATCGACCACGGCACAGGCAGCAAAAGTCGGAATCCTCATGGGTTTTACAGGTCCGATTGAATCCTTGACTACGGGCATCGCGGCGGGAGCCAAAATTGCAATAACCGAAGTGAACGCGGCTGGCCAGTTACCTCATATTGATATCGTGGAAGCAGATACAACTTGTGTTGATGCAGGCGCTGCTACGACATCAGCCATGAGATTAGTCAATTTCGAAAAAGTTAACGCGATTGTAGGCGCGCTCTGTTCAGGCTCTACTATTGCTTCAGCAAACAGTGTAGCTATCCCAAACGGTGTAGTGATGATCAGTCCAGCTTCAACCTCTCCAGCTATTACAGGCCTTGACGATAACGGGCTCATCTTTCGAACAGCCCCATCAGATGCAAGACAAGGACAAGTCCTAGCTGACCTGCTGATAAGTAAAGGAATCAATAATGTTGCCTTATCTTATACAAATGATGATTATGGAAAAGGCTTTGCTGACGCTTTTCAGGGCGCTTTTGCAAATGCTGGTGGAACAGTAGCGCTTTCTGCTGGCCACGAAAACGGGAAAGCAGACTATAGCGCGGAAGTCGCGGCGCTTTCAGCGACCGGTGCGGATCACCTTGTCGTACTTGGCTACTTAGATCAGGGTGGTAAAGGCATCATTGACGAATCAATTAAATCGGGCGCTTTCTCAAGCTTCTCTGGTGGCGATGGAATGATCGGACAATCTATCGTTGATGCGTTGGGCGATGGTATCGAAGGCATGATCGGAACAGCGCCAGGTGGCGAAAATCAGGGAGCTGAAATGTGGAAAGCAGTTGCTGCCGCTAATGACCTTGCTATCGATGGCCCCTTTCAAGGAGAAGCATATGATGCCGCAGCTCTCATTGCGCTTGCTATGGCGGCTGGCTCAACAGATCGAGCAGGAATAGCTGGTGCGATACATTCCGTTGCAAACGCACCTGGGGAAAAAATATACCCTGGTCAACTTGCTAAAGCCCTAGAAATAATCATGGGTGGTGGTGATATTGATTACGAAGGAACCTCGATGGTTGAGCTCAATGATGCTGGTGATCCTCCAGGATCATACCTTGAATATGTTGTTTCAGGTGGAGCTTGGAGCGTTGTCGGTTCGCTATAATCTAGATCAAACACCTCTGTTTTCGGTGAATAATGAGAAAGGCCCGGTTTTTCCCGGGTCTTTCTTATTTACGCTGCAGCGCTTCAGGAAGAATTCCTCGAGGGGCATAACGCAACACAATTAATAGAACAAAGCCCATCACCAAGGTGCGCATTTGTGGTGCTCGCTCGATCAGAATTTGTGCTGCTTCGCCCTCGCCATCAAAGACATAATCACCTAGAAAATTAAACACCCAATAAGCGCTTGGCTCCGCTTGTATCCAAATAAACCAAATTAATAAACCTCCAATTACTGACCCCAAATTGTTTCCGCTGCCACCAACGATAACCATCACCCAAATTAAGAAAGTAAATCTTAATGGGTTATATCCCGCTGGTTCAAATTGCAAAAACAAAGTTGCCAACATAGCTCCTCCAATACCTAAAAGAAATGATCCAAAAATGAACACCTGCCTGTGACGTAGAACAACATTCTTGCCCATGGCACTTGCAGCTTCTTCATCATCTCGTATTGCCCTCATCATTCGCCCCCAAGGGGAATGCAACGCTCGAGCTGCGAGCCACAAAAAAACTATCAAAAACAATATCACAATTATCAGAAAAGCCAATTTGTTCATTAATAAACTTACTTCTAAATCTAGATTGTAGGGCGCTAACTGGAACTCCTTTACCGAGGGTACAAGTGAAGGCAGGCCAGTCACATTCAATACGCCACGCGTTAACCAACCTTCATTTTTCAGCAACGCGATCACGATCTCGGAAATACCGAGAGTTGCGATTGCGAGATAATCCGAACGTAACCCAAGTGCGATTTTTCCGATAATCCACGCTGCGAGTGCAGCGAGTCCACCACCCACAAACCAGGCAATGATTATTGGAAAGCCTAATCCACCAAGATACTTACTGTTGTCACCTAACCCAGTTGATTCGATAACGTGAATTGCATCATCAAATCGACCGCGAAATAAGATTAGACCAATGGATAGTACGACAACAACAAGAACAATCCTAATTCCACTTGAAACTCGGTACCGTAATAAGCGATTCATAAGCCATGCCACTAATGCGCTAATAGCACCAATAACCCATGCTAATCCGATCTGCTGTTCTGCAACCAAACGTCTGGACAAGTCCAACTGGAGAGCAGTTATTGATTTCTTCTGATTTTCCTGGTTCTTTAATAGATCTTCCAAGCCAATCTGCATGACATCACTTACCCAGGGCATCGAAACCAACACACATGCAATAGCACCAATCGCTGCAAAACCCATGACACCAGCGTTAAAAAGACCAGCATAACCCCACTGTATATTTAAACCAAGAGCCATAACAGCTGAAATTAATCCAATAGTTAGAATATTTAAGGCTAATGACCAACCCTGTATCCAGCCTGTCAATGCAAATAGCAATAATACTAATCCGAAATTTATCCAGTAGCGCTGGTTATTCATTTTCAGAACACTTTTCCGCGAAAAATTCCAGTGGGTCGAAATAACAAAACCATAACAAGGATTAGGAAAGAAATGCTGAATTTATATTCGGTTCCAAGTAGTTGCAGATTACCCGCGACTTCTAACTGTTCAGGCAATAAGTAGTTCACTACCTTCTTGTAATTAGCGGTAATCACAATCTCACTGAAGGCAATTAAATAACCGCCAAGAATCGCCCCTTGAGGATGTCCAATACCACCAACAATTGTTGCGGCAAAGATTGGCAACAACATTTGAAAATAAGTGAATGGCTTATATCCCTTATCGAGTCCATACATTGTCCCAGCTACTGCCGCAAGACAACCCGCAATCGTCCAAGTGACAAAAACAACTCTCTGTGGATCAATTCCTGACAATAATGCCAAATCCTCATTATCTGAGTATGCCCTCATTGCTTTTCCCGTCCGGGTTCTCTTAAGGAAAAAATATAACCCCAAGAAAATAACGATTGCTGCCAAAAATGTCGTCACTTGGATCAAATCTAAACCAAACCCCTCTGCAAAACCGGTAGCCGATTTAAAATCTCTAACTGTAAAGAAAATGAATTCTGGCTCGGTAACCTGAACAATATCTTCTTTGGTTGCAAAATCTGTTTTTACCCGAACAGCTCTTTCTCCTAACTGCTTGATTAGGTTTGACACATTAACGCTCTCCGCAGAGAAAATCTGCTGGGCGTTAAATACCGTCAGCTCGGGGCCTTTAATCAAACGAGTCAGCCCATTAAGCAAGAACATCACTCCAATGGATGCCATCACAAAGACGACAGGAGGGCTTTTTATTCTGCGATAATATTTATAGACAGTTTGATCAAGAACAAGAGCAAGCAAAACCGTAGCGATCATTGCTACTGGCAAAAACAGCAGGCCTGCAGGGATAGGATAAGAGAAATATCCGAACCGATTTAGTAATTCTACACCTAAAAGGGAAATCATACCCCCGAAAGCCATCATATCTCCATGCGCAAAATGAGCGAAACGGAGGATTCCAAATATTAAGGTCACACCAAGCGCACCTAATGCCAATGTAGATCCATAAGTCAACGCTGGTAATATCAAGAAATTAAACATCCAAAGAAAAGCATTCGCTATATCAACAAGATACTCCATTAAATTAGCCACCCAAAAAACTTCGGCGCACTTGCGAATTAGCTAGCAGCGTCTCGCCGGAGCCCGTGTGACGATTTTCACCATTTACCAATACATAACCCCTATCTGCAATAGATAGGGCTTGGCGTGCATTCTGTTCCACAATGAGAATTGCTATATGAGCTTCTTTAATCTCTAAGATTCGGTTGAACAATTCATCCATCACATTAGGAGAAACTCCAGCTGTTGGTTCATCAAGCATCAAAAGAGTAGGATTAGTCATCAATGCTCTACCAAATGCTAATTGTTGTCTTTGTCCTCCTGACAATTCACCTGCTATCTGCTGACGCTTTTTCCGTAAGACTGGAAAAAGCTTGAATACCTCATTTATGCTCTTCGTTATATTGTCTCGGCGTAAAAAAGCCCCCATCTCCAAATTTTCTTCTACGGTAAGGCTGTGAAACACATTATTACTTTGGGGCACAAAAGCCATACCATGTCGAACTCTCTGTTGCGGTGCTATTTTTGAAATCTCTACTCCATTCATTTGGATGGATCCTTTATGCAAATCAATCATTCCAAAAATAGCTTTCATTGCGGTTGATTTACCAGCGCCATTTGGACCCACAATCACAACTATTTCTCCGCGATCAACTTCAATAGTGCAGTTTTTTAATATATCTGCCCCACCGTATCCTCCTGACATTTCTGTAGCTTTTAAAAGTGTCACTAGTTACCTCGCTCACTCGAGTTATCCGGAATTAATTACTGGTGATTTACTCTTTTTTTTGCACCGAGATAAGCCTCGATTACAGCTTCATTCTCTTGAACCTCTCGTGGCGTTCCCTCCATTAGCATAGCTCCCTCTGATAAGACTATAACGTGGTTACAAAGACGACTAATAAACTCTAAATCATGCTCTATCATGAAAAAGGTGTACCCCGAGTCTCGATGCAGCTTTATAATAATCTCCTCGATATCCCTAAGAAGCGTCCGATTGACTCCAGCTCCAACTTCATCGAGCAAAACTGCTTTAGCTTCAACCATCATTGTGCGACCCAATTCGAGTAACTTTTTCTGGCCACCAGAAAGGTTTCCGGCTAATTCATTCTCTACCTGGCCCAACTTAAGTAAATCAAGAACATCACGAGCCTTTTCTAAATTTATTTTTTCCTCATATTGGATTCGCTTCGGTTTTATCCATGATGAAAGTAAACTTTCTCCTGTTTGATTGCCCGGTACCACCATAAGATTTTCCAGAACTGTTAGTTTTCCGAACTCATGCGGTATTTGAAATGTACGTAAGAGTCCTTTATGAAAAAGATCGTTGGAAGTCATTCCTGTGACATTAGAACCATCAAAATATACTTGCCCAGAAGAAGGCTCTACGTTGCCAGAGATCAAATTAAATAAAGTAGTTTTTCCTGCTCCATTTGGCCCGATTAAGCCTGTAATAGAGCCGGCGCTGATATCTATGGTAACATTATCAACAGCAGTAACTCCACCGAAATTTTTGCTGATCTGGTTTACTTTAATCATTAGGCAGGCTCCACACTACGATGAAAAAGTGGGTAGTATTTGAAATGAAAAGATGCATCTTAATGTAACGATTATCAAAATAATTTAAACATTAATTTCTTAAAATTCTAAACCGAAAATATTCTTCAGTCATCCAATCACTCATTCTTAGCAGAAAATTCAAGAAGCTTCGCTACCTCTATCGCAGATAATTCTTGAAACCTTCCAACTTTCAGATTTTTTGGGAGTTCGATTGAACCATAGCGAATCCGAATTAGGCGACTTACAGTGCAACCAATAGCTCCCCACAACCGTCGCACTTCCCGATATCGCCCTTCACTCACAACAACATCATACCATTGATTCTTGCTGGCCCCGCTATGGAAACGAACGATTTTGAAACTGTACTTTTTGTTGTCTAAGATTATCCCAGATTTTAATTGCTCAATATTTTGTTTTGACACTTTTCCATATACTCGACATAGGTACTGTCGCTCAAGCCCATACTTAGGATGCATCATCTTATTTGCGAGATCACCATCATTAGTGAACAATAGTAAACCTTCGGAATTAAGATCGAGGCGCCCCACTGATACCCACCGGGAACCAACCAAAACAGGAAGGTTCTCAAAAACTGTGGGCCGACCAGCTGGATCCACTCTGGTACAAATTTCTGATTGCGGTTTATGATACATCAAGACACGAGGATAGCTTGCCGTATGAGGCGTTTGATCTATAACCTTGCCGTTGACGGCTATTTTGCTATCATGATCAACTTGACACCCGAGTATTGCAGCTTCTCCATTTACCAAAACATGGCCCTCTCGAATCCATAATTCCACTTCGCGGCGAGAACCAACGCCTAAGCGAGCAAGATATTTTTGTAAACGTTCAGCCAATATCTCAACAATTCACGTTCAATAATCCTGGGATTCTTCAGATAATCCACTGGAAATTTGATCTGTGGCTTCAACTAATCCAGCATCGTCAAAATCTAATAGCTTATCCCTATTTAAGGTCACATTACTCTGTAAATCATTTGCAATCTCCACTATCGCTCTCGGGTCCTCTAGTGTCGGCAAATCTTCTAAAGAACTCAGGCCAAAATAGCCCAAGAAACTAGGAGTCGTGACATAGAGAGCTGGGTGCCCAGGAACTGATCGTACACCATCCTGTCGGATCCATTCTCGCTCCAACAAAACGCGCATAATATCGGTTGTGACTGTAACTCCTCGAATGTCTTCAATATCTCCTCGAGTAACTGGTTGTCTGTAAGCAATTATAGCCAACGTCTCTAGCATAGCTCGCGAATAGCGAGGAGGTCGAAAGTCATGCAATCGTCGAAGCCATTCAGCATAACTAGCTCGTGTCTGGAAACGATAACCATCCCCGGTTTTAGTTAATTCGACTCCCCTATTTTTATATTCTTCAATTAACTTATGTATTCCATCCATAATTACATCATTAGATGGTCGATTAGATTTTGGAAAAAGAAATTTCAACTGCTTAGGGGAAAGTGGAGTCTCAGCTGAAAATAGCGCTGCCTCTATGACATTACATAATTCTTTATTGGATTTATCCATCACTTGGCTAATTTTACATAAATTGGCGCGAGATTCTCATTTTGGTTGAATTTAAGTATTCCGTCACTTACTAATTCAAGAATAGCAATAAAACTTACAACTAGCCCCATTCGACCCTCGTCCGACGAAAAAAATGTTTCTAGCCTAATGTATTCACCAGTCTTAACCTGACCAAGAATTCGTGTCATTCTTTCTCGTACTGACAAAACTTCTCTAGTAATTTTTAAACTGCGACGTCTTTCCGAAAGTGTCATAGCTCGATGCATCGCTTTGATGAGATCAGCAAGCTCAACTTGAGTTTGAGGCTTCTTCTTACTTGGATCATAAACGCGCGCATAGGCAAGATAAAGATCACGATCGAGTCGTGGCATGGCATCTAAACCTTGAGCGGCTATACGAAATCTCTCATACTCTTGCAATCTACGCACAAGAGCGGCTCTTGGATCCTCTGGATCCTCATCATCATCAATTTTAGGCAATAACATTCGTGATTTAATTTCAGCTAATGTAGCTGCCATAACTAAGTATTCTCCAGCGAGATCAAATTTAATTTGGCGCATAAGTTCAATATATTTCATATATTGCTTTGTTATATCTGCAATTGGGATATCCAAAATATTGAGATTTTGTTTACGAATCAGGTACAGCAATAGATCTAATGGGCCGGAGAAAACTTCGAGTATGACCTCAAGCGCATCAGGTGGAATATATAAATCTTTTGGCAGGATATTACAGGAATCGCCAGAGATTGAAAAATCAGACTTGTGATCCACATCTGTATCAGGTGACAATTTTGATTCGTTCATTCCAATAACTAAACGAGAAGTGTATGCCGTCGGCCGTTAATAATACGATTATAAACGATCCAGCTTCGTTAAAAAAACATTTCCATCGCTAGAATTGTTTATCCATCATCTTCCAGCTTGATCACTTTTTGGTCACGACATCTAGCTACAAATGTCGAAATTGAACCATATTTAGGAATAGTAATGTTACCTTCCAATTCCATCAGTGGCTTCAACACAAATAACCGATCTATAATTCGGGGATGTGGTAAAGTGAGCCCTTCAGAAGAAATCACAACTTGGCCATAAATTAAAAGATCAAGATCAATCAGTCGAGGCTCATCCCGAACGTCACTCCTTACCCGTCCCAAATAGTGTTCAATATTTAACATCTCGCTCAATAAATCCAGAGGTTGTAGAGTAGTTTTAATACGAACTACAGCATTAATAAAATCGGGCTGTAGAATTGGTGAAATTGGGGCCGTTTTATAAAACGACGAAACTCTTTCAACGCTAATATTGGGCGATGCGCCTAAGTGTTGGATAGCTTGCTTAGCTTGAATGATGGGATTATGGAGATTTGCCCCAATTCCGATCCACGCTAATGCTTCAAAATTGTCCATTGGTTTCTATTGATTCTTCCCTTTAAAAGGGTTTTGATGCAAAAATTCATTTGGAATAACTCCTATTTTTGGAAATAAGCGTCTAGTAAGCACTACTAAACCATACGACAATCTTAGCTTGTGTTAGGATTAATTACGAACAACTTACAGCTCCCTTCGTCTAGCGGTTAGGACGCCAGCCTCTCACGTTGGTAACAGGGGTTCGATTCCCCTAGGGAGCGCCATATAATTGTTCACCATCTATAACAGTATTCAAGGTAGTTTCTCACTTTTTTTGAGGACTCCGAGCAAAACCATCAATAATATAGCAACGCACATTAAAATATTTAAGCTGAGCGAAAACATCCCTGTGAAATCGTAGAAAATACCTAGTGTGATCGGACCAGCAACACCGCCAATTTCGGCCGCTGTGAAAAATAATCCACTAGCGGTGCCAGCACGATTTGCTCCAACACCTTTGATCTCGACCAATGTAAGGATAAGTATGGTCATCATAGTAGATCTACCTAAACCATCCAGCACAAGACCTATGGTCAGTGGAATCCCTATTCCATTCCTTAAAAAAATGGTTGCCAAAAATGTGCAAAGAAAAAGGCCTAGCAATATCTTAATCCTTCTTTTTGGCTTTGCTAACCGCGGGATTACAAGTGCACTAATAATAGAAACTGTGACGGGTATCGTCGCCCACAAACCGGCTTTATCTATATTCAGCCCATTCAAACGGAGTAGCTCAGGTAACCAATTACTTAATCCATGGGTAATGAATAAAACAAATACGCCCATTATTAAAACTATTCGAACGGACGGTATTCTTAAAAGAGCTAAGGTTGCGCCTTTACTCCTCGAAAAATTGATTTCTCCTTGGTGCTTATCACTATGAGATATTGAAATTAGAACCCATATTACTGAACTAGCGAGAGCAAACCATCCCCAACATCTCAGCACTAAATGCCAATTTCCATCTAACCAGGGCATTAGCACTGAATTCGTCATAGTCAATGAAATAATAGCGCCAATGCCTGGTCCCGTTATATAGATTCCCATCGCAATACCTCTTTCACTTCGATCGAACCATTCTGCAACAACCTTTGGAGCTCCCGTAGAGATAATCGGACCTCCAATTCCAAATACACTGACGAAAAGTAAGAATTGAAGGTAAGTGTCGACAAAACTCCTCCCTAATAAGGATGCTGAAATCAGCAACCCACCTACCGCAAGTACATTTCGACTACCAAATCGATCCAATATGATTCCGGAAGGCAGTGCAGCAATAATAAATACAAATTGCCATGCACCCAGGATCACCCCCATTGCAGAATGCTGAATATCAAGATCGGACTCAATGACTGTAACTAATGGCGCTAGACTAGTAGCACTCACGCCGAAAGCCACATAAAGTAACCATACTCCAGAAAGAATGAACCACCTATTTGACTTCTTCAAGGCTTTGCTGCCATTACTTGTTACCACCGAATTTCATCTTCGCTGGAAGAGCCGACTAACATTGAGTTACGCTTAATCAGTAGACGTTAGAACCAACACTGGGATCTAACAACTAGCATTAATGATAATTTTCAACCGTTTTTGCGTGTTATCCTTTAGCATTTGCAACACGCTAGGCAGCTCTGATAGAGATTCAACATGAGTCACAAGTGGACTTAACTTGATCATCTCGTTTCTAACTAAGTCAATCGCTTCCGGGTAATCATGGCTTGTCGCAGCACGTGCATTAATTATATTAATCTCTTTATAATAGAGTTGATAAAAAGGGAATGATCCACCATTTGAAGTGTGGATACCGTACGCCAAGACTCGTCCTCCAAAACCGACTAGCCTAAGAGATTCAGAAAAAATAGAAAGTTGGCCCGTACATTCAATTATCAAATCGGCACCGCGACCAGCAGTAAGTCTTTTAATACCTGCTTCAGCTTCCTGTCCTGATCTAAAAACTGCATCGGCTCCTAAAGTTTCGGCTATCTCATGCTTCCAAGAGCTGCTGGTCACACAAATAACTAGCCGGGCTCCGCTTAGCTTGGCAAGCTGCATATGTAAAAGCCCAGTTACACCAACACCCATAATTACAACAACTTCATCTTTGACAATTTTTGCTCTTCTCTGCGCATGCATACAAGTTGTTAAGACCTGGATGAGTGACGCATCTTGATCATTCACAGAATCCGGTAAACCATAAATATTACTAGCCGGCACTGCAACAAATTCTCCGAAACCGCCTTGTTTATCACGCCCCAGTAGGATGCCGTTATGGCAAAGATTTGTCGCGCTATTTTTGCAATAGAAACAATTGCCACAAAATAGAACTGGATCTACAATTACTCGAGAATTCTTTATTTCTATCCCATCGGGTCGTTCCACAATGCTTCCAACTATCTCATGACCCATAACCAATGGATAACTGGTTTTAATTTGACCTTCAAAAATTTTTAAGTCTGTTCCACAAATTCCCCCATAGCTAACTTTCAGCAACACTTCATTCTCTTGCCTGTTGGGGAGATCTATTTGGCTTGCCTCTATTGTATGAGGGGCCGTCAATGTCATCGCTTTCAAAATTCTCTCCCAGGTCCTTGATTACTCATTAAACTTAGGGCTTAGTGGCAAATAAATAGATCCGAAACGCTTAGCAGTTGTGTCTAATTTTCTCAATGAAAACTGAACTGATATCTTCCGATATTAGACACTTTACTTTTCGATATGAACATCCATTAGAAACGGTTCATTTTCCATCGCAATTTCGTTTTCTACTAAATTACCACATCCAGGGCATACAAACTGGCGAAATTTTGGCACATCGTCGATAAAACGATCAGGCTCACCAATTAATGGATTTGAGGCGGAAACATGATGCTCGACTTGGATACAGTGCTCTTTATAGTTTTCACCCAACGATCCAATCTCTGTATCACATTTGGAACAACAGTATACCGATGAAGAATCTCCAGCTCTCAGATTGATATTTTGTGTGACTTCTATCAGAAGATCACCGTTTGCTTTTTTGGCTTTTCTTGAATGACCTTTCAATCGGGAAGTTCGTATTTCAGCCCTAAGGTTTACGGTAGCAATTTGATCAATCTCTCGAGTATCTTCATCTATTACCACGCCATAAATCTCTCGAGCACCTTTGATTGACACCGAGAAATTTTCGATATCATCCTTAATCTGGGCTAAATCCCTATCTAAGGGATCACCAAATCCTCCAGCTGCACTGCAAACCACAGAATAAACATCAGAGACTGTTTGTTCAAAATTAACTTGACGAAGCTGAAGCACCACCGGTTCTCCATTAACTTCTGATATATCATCAATCAATCTCTTAGACTCCATCCTTTCTTGAATATCCGAATTCCTGATGTACTTATACTCATTGGTCGTTCCCGGATATCCACCCATCATTCCCGTGGATGTGGGGGTAGCATTCCCTGACGAAAGTGTATCTTGCGTAATCAATGGTGTATTGTGCGGGATAAAGCAACTTTCCGCAGATAACCCACCTCGAAATTTTCCTGCCCCACCTGAATCAGTCACTTCCTTTCTGTAGAGAAACAACACCGGGAAATCTTGCTCTGTATGCTCAATATTTGGCATTTTACATATAGGTGTTCGGGCTTGCCCCCCAGTTGAGATACCATCTGCATGCGAAAAGGCTCCTATGGCTCCTCCGATAGGATCAACTAATATATAACCATATTTTTCGCCCCACTGATCAATTCCTCTAAATATTGTCGCCGGCCATTGGCTTGTTCCACCGATACAGATAATATCATCCCGCATTTTTTTATCGCTATATATCATTTTTGATAAGGCGTTGTAGGTAGGATATAAAGATATCTCCATAGCTTGCACCGGCGCGGTAGAAACTGAAGCAGGATGTCGCGCACATGTAAATGTTCCCAGCGTTGGATCGAAATCAATATGCCTTAGTGCACCTCCAGGTGCAAAGTTTTGATCCCAGCAGAGTAGCTGATTAATAGCAACTATCTGAGATCCTCTCCAACCTGAATATGTAGCATTCATCGCGCCATCTTGCGGTGCTGTGCCTTCGTTTTCAAAAATAAGACGACTACCTTTTTTTGTTATGGTGAGCACCACTCGATAAGTTCTTCGATCCCCTGGTCTGCAACATTCAACATAAGTTCGATCTTTCCAAACTCCGTCAGGAAGCCGTGCCATTTTTTCAAGATAGCTTTTTTCGCTATCTGAAATAATTTTTTTCATCACTCCTTTAACAGTAGTTGGTCCATACCGCTTAATCAGCTCTAACATTCTTGCACGTGCAGCGGTATTTCCAACCATCTGGGCACGGAAATCTAATGCCACCATTTCTGGCTTTCGGGAAGATCGGAGGTACACTTCTTCGACATCTTTCCGAATTTCCAAATTTTCAATAATCTTGATAGGCGGTAAACTGATACCTTCATCAAATGCCGATTCGGCAGCAGGGCAAAAACTCCCAGGAGTTATGCCACCAAGGTCATATTGATGTAAACAATTCGTTATCCAGGCAAATAATTCTCCTTCCCAAAAGACTGGACATATGAGCATCACATCTTGTTGATGGGGTGCACCAACCCAAGGATCATTTGCTAAAAACATGTCTCCATCAGCAATGCCAGGATTATCGCTTCGATATTGAAGAATCCATTTAACTTGTGTATCCGCTACACCCGACATGTATTGCATGTAAGGACCAACATAAACGAATTCTGCATCTTCAGTCATGATTGTAGGATTTAGATCCAACGCATACATCGCAATCGGAGACCCTGAAATTCGTTGTATGTTGCCCCCATGTTCTTCGTTTATATTCCAAAGAGCATGTCGTATAACTTCAAAAGTTATTGGATCAACGTCCGTATCATAGGTAGAGTGCAATTGTAAATTACTGGAATATTTGAGCGTCTCACCCGGTACATAAGGATTCGTCATCCCGTCAAATAATTCGGCAGGTAATTTTGAAATCTTTTCCATTTCAGTTTCTGGCATGAATTGAGCCTCGCTTTTACTCACTTATTAAATTGATCTCAAAGTTTCCATAAGCGTCAACTTCTCCGATTCTTCCTGGGTGAATCACCACCGTTGTATTCGAAGTTTCTACGATAGCAGGTCCCATGATTTTGTTGCCTGGTTGTAAGTGCTCACCCACATACGTCTGTGTATCCACAGGCTTAGCAAGCTCCGACCAATAAACTGGTCGTACTTGACCAAGAGCATCATCAATGATTTCCCCACTTAAATTTATTGATCGCCGCACATCAGGCTTTAGCGTTTCTGCTGTACCTCTGACTCTGAAAGTGACTGCTTCAAGCCGCGCCCATCGCAACGATGCACCTTTGCCATAGATAAGTTCATAATTCGCAAAAAAATCATCCTGAAGCTTAGCTAAGTCGTCAACATTCAATGAGTCAGATTTTATAGCTATTTCGACCTCATTAATCTGGCCTTTATGACGCATATCAAGAGAAAATTGAATCTGTTGATCTCCTCTGGAAATGCCTTCCTCCTCTAACTGACGATGTACGCGATCCCTAAGATTTCGAAAACGACTGTTGATTGTCTCTGGATCAAATGGTGAAACCATTATTTCGACTTGTTCCGCAATATGAAGAACATTAGCGGAAGCCGCGCCGAACCCACACCAAGTTGAAGCAATATTACCTTGTGGCACTATCACTTTTTGCACACCTAACTCAAATGCAAAAATACCCGCATGCATAGGTCCTGCTCCACCAAAAGCAAATAATATAAAATCTCGAGGATCGAATCCTTTCTGGATAGTCATTCGTCTAATCAAATCTGCCATTTGAAATTCCGAAATCTTTACTATCCCTGCAGCCGTCTCCATTAGACCTAAACCTAATTTATCCCCTATTTCTTCTATTGCTATTACAGCTTTTTCTCGATTTAACTTTATGGTTCCGTTCGCAAACGTATCGGCTGAAATGTAACCAAGGATTAAAGCTGCATCAGTTACCGTAGGAATGGTTCCTCCTTTGTCATAACACACCGGGCCTGGCACTGCTCCAGCACTGTCTGGTCCTACACGCAGTGATCCAGTCGTTGGATCTACACGCACTAAACTTCCACCACCATTACCTACTGCTTGAATATCAACCTTCGGCAGGAAGTACTCGTATTGATTTACGTTACTTACATATGTAAAGGCTGGTTCGCCATCCCAAATAAGGCCGACATCAAAAGATGTTCCTCCCATGTCGGTGGTGATTACGTTTTTATATCCAGTGAGATCACTAAGGTACTTAGAACCCGTAACGCCCGACACGGGTCCCGAATCAAGAGTCAGAAGAGGTGCCTCCATAGCTCTTTTCACTGACGTGGTGCCTCCGCCACATTGGGTAATTTGCATTGGATTCTGATAACCAAGGGTCTTGAACTCAATATCTAGCTTTTTTAGATATGCAGACGTGACAGGCCCAACGTAGGCATTCAATGCAACAGCCGTGGTTCTCTCATACTCACCCCATTTGGGAACCAATTCAGAGGAAAGGGTCACGAATATGTTGGGAGATTTAGCCTGAATTAACTCGCGCATTGTTTGTTCATGACAAGGATTTTTGAATGACCACAAGAAACAAACGGCAATTGCATCAACACCTTGCTCTAACAAGCGACCTATGGCTAATTCTGCTTCATCCTGATTTAAATCCACTACTACCTTTCCAAAACAGTCGATTCTCTCAGAAACCCCTTCGATTAATCTTTTTGGAATTAGAGGTTTAGGTTTTGAGCTCTCTGGAAAATGCACTACTTTTTGCAGATCTCGACCACTTAGCCCCCGCGAACCACGCATAATGTGAATGACATCATTATGACCTTTTGTTGTAATGAGGCCAACCTTAGCTCCCTTTTTTTGAATCACAGCGTTTGTACCCACAGTAGTCCCATGAGTGAGTAACTTGGTATTACGACACACATCCTCTAAGTTAAGGCCAAGACTATCTGATCCTCTCCTGACTGCATCGATCATACCTCTTGAGAAATCTGCAGGCGTTGATGGTGCTTTGGCAGTGGTAACTCGCCCCTGTTCATCGATAATCACACAATCGGTAAATGTGCCGCCAATATCCACGCCGATCAAATAAGAAGTCAATTGTTTATCCCCATATCTCCATTAATTATTCATCATAGTAGCGTTCTTCATTCCTTAAAGTTTCACCCTCTCAAAGATTCCTAAACACACTCCTTAGATACTGATTTGTCTTTATTTGCCGCTTGGAAGTTATCTTTAAAAGCGTACGAGATCAGGAAAACGCATTGTGTTAACTTTACCTAAAAAAACATCTCAAATGTTGGCGATTTAAAGGCCAAACAAAAAAATTTACTAAATTGCCAAAAAATTTGTAATTTATATCTGTTCCAGAATCATCTACGATACGAAACCTGACAAAAAATTTTTACTTTAACTATAACCGATCTAATTTATTATGCTTTCATACGAATCCCGTGGGGGTCGAATAATGATTCTTTACAAACTAACGCCTTTCGTCGATCTCCAAGAATTTCTATTTCAACTTCTCTGTTCTGAGAAATAAGGGAAATGGGTAAAAATCCTAGCGCTATAGACTGTCGTAAATGATGGGAAAAACCACCCGACGTCGTAAATCCGACTACAGTACCATCTACCCATATAGGCTCATCTCCATGAACATCTGCATCTTCCGCATCGACAACAAAAGTACATAATTTTCTTTTGGAGCCGATTTCTTTTTCTTTTAATACTGCAGATTTTCCAATAAATTTGTGCTTTCCGTAGGCAACAAACCGATCAAGTCTAACTTCCCCTGGCATGTAATCAGGCTTATATTCTTTCATCCATGCACCAAACGATTTTTCTAACCTTAAACTCATTATCGCACGCATACCAAAAGGCTTAAGAAACATATCAGCCCCTGCTTCTGCCAATATCTCAAACAAAGCAGTCTGATCCGTTCGGTCAACATAGATCTCATACCCCAAATCCCCAGTATATGAAAGTCGTTGTATTATCGCCTTAAAATTACCAATGTTGAAAGTGCTTACCGTCATGAAAGGAAAAGCTAGATTTGACACATCTTTGGTCACAATTTTTTCTAATAAACTACGCGATTCTGGTCCAGCAATTTGAAAACCAACACGCTTATATGAAAGATTTTTTAGATATACCCCTGACTCAGGAAATTGCTTCGCGAACCACCGAAGATGATAAGCCTGTGCATTGAATGATGCAACAAGAATAAAGTTATTCGACGATAGACACGACACCGTAAAATCGCCAATTAACTTGCCATTTGGGCTTAACATTGGATTTAAGGCGATATGTCCTGATTCTGGTATTCGGCCAGCCATTACATAATTTAGCCAATCACGTGCGTTAGGGCCAGCAACCTGATATTTAGCGAAATTATGTATTTCATTAATGCCAACACCACTACGAACGGCTCGGCATTCTTCCCCGATAGCCGCATGTGCATTTGAACGACGAAAACTCGGGACCTCTTCCAATGCTGCCCCTTTGGGAGCAAAATAATTCACTGCCTCCATACCATAATCGACACCAAAAACAGCGCGCTTAGTTTTCCAAATATCGTAGGCCGGCGTGACATTCAGTTCTCTTGCCGCTGGAAGCTCCTCGTTCGGATAACTAATTGAAAAGCGACGTTGGTAATTCTCGCGAACCTTTTTAAGAGTGTAGTCTGAAGTGATCCACTCACCAAAACGTGCTACATCCATGGCAAAAATATCTCTTGACGGTTCGCCATTAATCATCCACTCAGCGAGCACCAATCCTACACCTCCACCTTGACTAAATCCCGCCATTACAGCGCAAGCCGTCCAATAATTATGAAGATTCGGCACAGGACCGACAAGCGGATTTCCATCCGGTGCAAATGTGAATGGACCATTTATGATTTTTTTAATACCTACTTTCTCAAGCACCGGATATCGATTAAATGCAGCATCCATCGAACTTCCGATTCTATCAAGATTATTAGGCAAGAGTTCATGCCCGAAATTTGTTGACGTCCCGTTAATCGCCCACGGCTCACAATCTTGCTCGTAAAAACCAATAACAAGCCCTCGGCCTTCCTGACGTAAATAATTTTCACCTGCTGGATCAATGACGTGAGGTAATTCAACATCTCTTCCAAAAACAGCTTCAGTTTCTTCGGTAACTAAATACTGGTGTTCCATTGGATGCAATGGAAGATAGACATCGGCCATCGCTCCAACTTCGCGAGCCCACAGACCAGCGGCATTTACAACATGTTCTGCGTGGATTGTGCCGGCTTGAGTAACAACTTCCCATTCACCGTTCAATGTTTGATTGGTTTCTAAAACCGGATTTCGAACGATAATCTCGGCGCCGTTAAATGTAGCTGCCTTCGCATATGCATGAGTTGTGCCTGAAGGATCGAGATGACCATCAAGTGGATCATAAAGTGCGCCCACTACACCATCTATGTTAACGATGGGCGCTAAATTTTTAATATCTTCAGGACCTACTATCTCAGTATTTAATCCCATATAGCGATGCTTCGCTCGCTCTGCCTTCAAAAAATCTAACCGATCTTGTGTGGTTGCTAACGTTAGGCCACCCACGGAATGAAGCCCACAGGATTGGCCAGATAATTCCTCAAGTTCTCGATAAAGGTCAATCGTGTAGCCTTGCAAAGCCGCCATATTTGTGTCCGCATTTAATGTATGGAAGCCACCAGCTGCATGCCATGTCGAGCCGGATGTCAACTCTGACCGTTCTAACAGCACGACATCCGCCCAACCCAACTTAGTCAAATGGTAGAGGACCGCGCAGCCAACCACACCTCCCCCGATAACCACAACTCTCGCGTGAGATCGCATTGAAGATTCTCCTTACATATTTATGTCCTAACAATGCCACCTATCGTTGCATAATAAAAACTCGAAGCGGCCATAAACTTGATTTCTCTGCTCAAACCAGCACAACTTTAGTCTCACCCTAGGATATCTTTTGTCGATGCTGCGAGGATATCAACTATATCATCTATTGTGGCCTCCGAAGTTACTATGGGTGGTGCGACGAAGTAGTTATCCCCTCTAACACGACTGAATAAGCCCCGCTCTATGGCACGATTATTAATTTGTGCTCCGATATTTTCACTGACATCAAAAGCTTTCTTGGTTTTTCGATCCTCAACATACTCCACAGCACACATCATGCCCAATCCCCTAATATCTCCAACGTGGTTGTGATCATGCATAGCATCTCTAAGTTTACTCAACAGTCGACTCCCCTTTTTCTCTGCTTGACCGACAAAATCTTCCTTCTCAATTATATCCAGCATTGATAAAGCCACAGCACATCCCACTGGATGCGCGCTATAAGTGTAAGCGTGCATCCACGGTGATTTACTATCATTCATGACCGATGCAACCTCATCACTTAAACCAATTCCACCTAGAGGGAAATAACCAGATGTTATGGCCTTTGCAAATTGCATTAAATCTGGTTGCACATTCCAATGCTCTAGTCCGAACATTTTTCCGGTACGCCCAAACCCAGTGATTACTTCATCAGAGACCAGTAACACCTCATATTCATCACAGATCTCCCTGATCCGAGGGAAATAATCATCCTGAGGCACAATAACTCCGCCTGCACCCTGAATCGGTTCAGCCAAAAACATCGCTACAGTCTCTGGCCCTTCTGCTAGTATTTGTTTCTCCAGTTCTTCAGCCGCAGCAACGCCTTGACTCTTGCATTCATCATCGGACTGATATCGGTAAGGGTAGGGACTTGGAATATGACTAAACCCTGGAATTCGCGGTTCAAACATTGGCCAAAAAGTAGAGATTCCGGTTGCGCACATTGCGGCCAAAGTGGTCCCATGATAACCCCAGATCCTAGAAATGATTTTTGTTTTTTTTGGCTTTCCTTTCAACTTCCAATAATATCTAGCAAGTTTGATATTGCTATCGGTTGATTCTCCGCCACCAGAAGTGAAATAGAAATGATTAATATTTGAATAAGCTATTGCGGCCAAACGCTCCGCAAGCTCAATCGCAGGAAGATTAGTGCTACCGATATAACCTGATGCGTAGCCCATCTTTCTCATCTGTGTCGATGCGGCCTCTGCTAACTCTACCCTACCGTTTCCAGCGGTGTTATTCCACAATCCAGATAAACCATCAATAAAGCGATTCCCATCAACATCTCGAAGAAAAGCACCCTCACCACTATCCCATACTTTACCACTGAGGTGCGCGGATGGAGCATGCAAAGGATGTATAAGATGTGAGCTATCGCGCCTCAATAAGTCGATTTCTGACATAACTGCTTTCTCCTCTTTATTATTCTTACTTAAAAAATCAAGTCTACAACTTAAACGCCTGACCCTTTGATGCTCTGATTCTTTAAGTATCTTAACGGATTTAAACGCTAGAATTGATATAACAATCAATATTATGCTTGGTTTTGAATAACTAAAAATTTCCCCAATATTCGGTGTTTCCATCTCTCACAATACCGTAAGCCCACTATATTAGTCGCTATATCCATGAATCTCATTAATTTGGAGAGAAATATTTTTTGGCTGGTAAAATTAATTTGACATGATTTGCTTAGGTCGGCAATATTAACCCAGTGACAGCGCAAAACAACGCAAACGAGCGCTGTTTTGAGAATTCAAAAAAACAGATTTTAACGAAGGAGGAATGAATGAAGGATCTAAAGCGTTTGAATTTTAAAACAATGGTAGCTGCGATCTCGGTAGCCGGGATGATGAGTGCGTCGGCAGTTTCCGCAGGCGAGGTAAAGTTCGGTTTTATGCTAGGATTTACAGGAGACTATGCAGCGTGGTCACCTCCGCTCGAGGATACGACAAAACTTGCAGTTGCTGAAATCAATGCCGCTGGAGGAATATTAGGCCACACCCTTACCGTTATCAAAGAAGATAATGAAAGTAAAGTCGGGCCCGGTGTCCGAGCAGCACAGAAATTAATCAATATAGACAAAGTGCCTGTCATCATCGGTCCAGAGTCAGACATAATAGTTGCACTCCAAGATATGGCCTTAGATAACAAAGTTCCAGTCATAACCTCGTCGGCAGGTACAGAGGCCATTAACGACAATGGTGGAACAGGAAAATATATCTGGCGAACAAATGCATCAGATTCATTCTTAGGTATCGGAGCAGCTAAAGTGATGCGGGACGTGTTAGGTTATAAAACAGTCGTCCAGATCGTAGAGAATTTAGAAGGCACCCAAAGTGCAGCTAATTCATTTGGAAAAGCGTTTGAGCGATTTGGCGGAACGATTGTTAAGAAGGTGGTTCTTACGCCAGGACAGGCAACCTACCTAAGTGAAATTAAAGATGCGGCCAGCGTTGAAGCTGACGTAGTATTCTTGGCTGCAGCACAAGTAACCGGAATTAATGTCGTAAAGCAGATTTATCAGCGCGGTTATGACTTTAATATGTGGGTTGCTCAAGAATTGTTGACTGAAGACTTCGTTGCGGGCGTTGGTAATGAAGCAGCAGAGGGAATTACCAGCTGGACCCCCGGCCAGGACGAAACCACCGATACATGGGGTGTTTTCTCTGATGCCTACTCTGCTATGCATGGAGAGGCACCGCAAGGTGGCTGGTATCAGGCGGAAACTTACGATGCGTTCATGGTAACGGCGTTAGCAATGATTGCTGGCGGAGATACCACAGGCGAAGCTATCGACTCTAATTTAGCAATGGTGGCCAATCCACCCGGAGTGCGAGTAACAAGCTTTGCAGAGGGAGTGGCTGCGCTGGCTGACGGGAAGGATATTAACTACGAAGGGCCTTCAGGTAGTGTTGATTTCAACGCTAATGGTGATGCAGGCGCCCCGGCAGTTAAAGTCTTAAGTGTCAAAAATGGAATATGGAGTGTAGACCAGATAGTGGACGCTACCTCCTTTCCAGCAAATTAAGGCTTAAGTTGAGACTCTCGTTACACTATTTTGTTTAAATGGTAAAAAAGCGGTGGCGATCATTCGTGATGGCCACCGCTTCGTCTCTTGATTTAATATAGTTGTTTATGTCGGTCAAAAACAAATAGCAATACTTAAAAACCAGCACCCTATGACTCACGGAATAACAATCAGCGATCTTACATCCGGCTATGGAAAGCTGCCGATTCTAAATGGCGTTTCTCTTCAGGTTAAACCCTCATCGATTACCACAGTAGTGGGACCGAACGGAGCTGGAAAGACCACGCTTATTAAAAGTATTGTAAATCTAGTGACCATAATGTCCGGCACAATATCTTTCGGCGAAACTGATATCACTAGTATGGAGACACATAAAATAATTGATAAAGGGATCGGTTTTGTTCCTCAGACATCAAATATTTTTCCCAACCTATCTGTGCATGAAAATCTCGAATTAAGCATCCGATCAGCTTCCGCTGACACAACAAAAAAGAAAATTTTAAGCATCTATGAAAAATTTCCCCGTTTAGAAGAGCGCTCAAAACAACAAGGAAAAACACTAAGCGGTGGTGAGCGCCAGATGCTTGCCATTGGAAGCGCATTGCTTGGTGAACCCGATTTATTGATCTTGGATGAACCGGTCACTGGTCTCTCACCACAACTTACAGAGGAAGTAATCAACAGTATTGTGACAATTAATAAAGATGGAACAAGTATTCTGTGGGTGGTAGAAGAAAATCCATTACAAGTTTTGGCTGTATCCGATACCACATTTATTATTCAAGCCGGTGCCGTTCAATCGGAAACAGATCCAAGTGAATTAATTAACTCTCCTGATTTCAATGAGATTTTTATGGGGATCTCATGAAAATGCTCAGCTCAACAATGTAGCTGGAAATCGATCGATAAGAATGGACACTTAGCATTGAAAATAAACATTAGCAACAGAAATACAGAAGTTATCGATTTCTCCAAACACGGATTTATGATTTCTAGGGGAATAAGATGCTAGACATAATCGTTTTTGGAACGATATCGGGCAGTATCATATTATTTGCGGCCCTTGGATTTTCCATGATTCTGAAAACAGAAGGATTCATCAATGTTGGTCATGGGCAAATGTTAATGCTAGGCGCTTACTTTGGTCTTTTGGGAAATAAAATGGGCCTTCCAATTGTCCTTGTGGGTATTCTCGCTGCGATCTTATGTGGTTTGATAGGTATGCTGATCTTTGTAGTGTTTATCTCGCCCATAAAGAGTAAAGGGATATTGGTTTGTCTATTCACTTCAGTCGGTGTCTCTTATTTGATAAATGGAATAACTGGAGCTATTGCAGGTAAAGGTGTCCAAGCATTTGATCTGCCTCCGGTCAAAGCATTTTCGATTTCGGGGTATCCTATCGCTACGCCCTACGAAATCATGGTCATTATTTTCGGCATTGTGGCGGCGTTTTTGGTGCATGCATTTTTCAACTATACTTTGATGGGTAAATCTATTAGGGCAGTTTCAGATAATCAAGATCTGGCTAAACTCCGAGGATACAATCCAAGAAAAACATCCCTCCAAGTTTGGTTTTTAGCTTCTGCACTAGCTGGAGTTGCAGGCGTGTTCACAGGCCTAATCGGATCAGTTCATCTCGGCATGGGATGGTCAATGCTTCCGATTATTCTGGCTGCGACCGTTTTTGGCGGAATAGGGAGTATTTATGGGGTAATGGCTGCAGCGTTTATAGTCGGAATTGCCATGGAGATTGGCATCCTTGTGCTGCCCGCAAATTATCGATCTGCCATAGCATTCGGTCTTATTGTGATTGTAATGCTAATACGACCGGAAGGGCTCAAAAGTATTTGGGATTCTGTGATGCTCAACTATAGAAAAAAGGAGTCATAAAAAATGGAAGGATCACTTCTATTCCTCATGAATATCCTAACCGTAGGCGCTATTTATGCGATTCTCTGTTTAGCATTGAACTTCTCAGCCGGTATCGATGGACTCTGGGATCTGGGTCTGGTGTCTTTCTTTGGCATTGGCGCATATACATATGTTTTACTAACCGCTCCAGAAGCGGCCACTTATCAAGATTATATATTAGGCCTCAACTTGCCAATTTGGTTTGGAGTAATTGTTGCCGGGTTATTGGCTTGGGTATTAGCCCTTCTCGTAGGCTTGCCCGCACTTCGATTAAAAAGAGAATATTTTTTAATTACAACTCTCGCACTCTCAGAAGTGCTAAGGCAAATCTACTCAAACGAACTTTGGCTAACAAATGGTGTCGCCGGGATGTACAATATTCCACCACCGTTTCGAAATGGAGATTTGAGCCCTACATTTGCTAGTTTTTTTCTATTCCTGCTTTTGATTGTTATATCACTGCTCACTCTTTGGCTAGTCCGACAATTAACAACATCATCTTTTGGGCGATCACTTAAAGCTCTCAGAGACAACGAAGATCTCGCTAAAACAGCAGGAATCAATCCATTTACATCCCATATCACATCATATAGTTTTGCTGCTTTCTTTTGCGGGCTTTCTGGAGCTTTTTACACCTGGTACACGACAATAATAGTTCCATCAATGTTCACCCCAGATGTCACTTTCTTTGTTTGGACTGCTCTAATTATTGGAGGGCTTGGCAATACATGGGGAGCATATCTTGGTGGCTTTATTTTTATCCTAATCCAAGAGGGTTTGCGCTTTCTACCAGTTTACGGCGAAGCTGCAACAACATTTACATCCTTGCGTGTTGCCTTGGTAGGTCTAATTCTTATTTTAATTTTACGAATTCGGCCTCAAGGGCTGATTGGTGAACGACCCTTAAAAACCAAATCACTGACGAATTAGGACGATAGACTATGGCTGCTCTGCTAACTGTAGAAAATATTTCGAAAGCATTCGGGGGTGTACGAGCCGTAAACGATGTTTCCATTGAGGTCAACAAAGGTGCAATAGTTGGCTTGATAGGCACAAATGGTGCAGGCAAAACAACTCTATTTAATATTATTAGTGGCTTCCTCGCTGCAGATAGTGGTCAAGTGAATCTAGAAGGCGAGCAAATCACGTCTCTGAAATCCCACGAAATAGCACAAAGGGGCCTTGTTCGGACATTTCAAACCCCAATTGGCTTCCCTAGGATGACAGTATTCGAGAACATGCTTGTTTTTGACAAACAAACTAAGCATCACTTCCGTCGTAGCATCTCTCCTTTTGGAGTTAATAGGAAAATACCAGAAGATATAAAAGCAGATATTGCAAGGAATCTAGAATCAATCCAATTAGGCGATCAGCATGATACCTGGCTTCAAGACTTGAGCGCACCTGATCTAAAACTGTTGGAATTTATCAGAGCAGTTCAATCTGGGCCAAAGATACTGCTCTTAGATGAGCCAGCTGCTGGAGTTAATGTAGCTCTACTTGAAGAGCTGGAAAAACAAATTAGAGCGGTTCGTGATAACGGCGTTACGTGTTTAATTGTTGATCACAATGTAGGCTTTATTTGCAGCATATGTGATTATGTCTATGCCATGGCAGATGGAAAATTAATATCAAAAGGCGAACCAAATGCTGTTGTCGCAGATCCCGCCGTCATAGATTGTTATATTGGTTCTGGAGGAACCGCCCAGCAATAAAAGAAAAGGCGGCCTGTAGAATCGCCATGCAATTATCCTCGATTAATAGATTTCCACTATGAGAATAAATCGCGTAGAAGCTGCTCATACCGATCGACTGTATCTTAGACCTGGAAAAATCGGAAATCTAACGATTTCAAACCGATTAATTCGTGCGGCAACCTCGGAAACGATGGCTAACGACGATGGAAGCATCTCACCCTCGCTGATTGATTTCTATACATCACTTGCTAAAGGTAAAGCTGGCCTACTAATTTCCGGCCATATGTACATAAACCAGCATGGGCAATATCTTCCAAAACAAGTAGGCATACACAGTGATAATAATTTGCCCGGACTTTCATCTCTAACAGATGCTGTTCACAAACATGGTGGCACAATCTTTGCTGAATTAAGCCATGCCGGAAGCCAATGCATGATGCCCAACATTCAACCAATAGCTCCATCGGTAATTCCGAATGCAATTTTTGAAAGAATGCCGAAAATGATGTCGATAGATGACATAAATTTAACAATTGATGGATTTGGTAAAGCTGCAAAACGTGCACAACAATCGGGGTTTGACGGAATACATATACATAGCGGAAATGGCTATCTTTTGAGTGAATTCAATTCCCCACATGCAAACCGCCGCGATGATGATTGGGGCGGTGATCGCGAAAGACGAGACAAACTTCTCTTATCGGTATACCAACGAATTCGCCAAGAAGTCGGAGATAATTTTCCAATTACAGCGAGAATTGGCATTACCGATACAATAGCAGATGGATTGGAAGAAGTTGAAAGTCTTGATCGAATTAAAAAATTAGAGGCCATTGGCTTGGATGGCGTGGAAGTATCCTACGGTGTCATGAGCTCGTACTTACAAAACATTCGACCTTACGTCGCTGTGAACCCAAAAAGAGCTTTTCAAGATGCACTATTTCATAGAGTGCTCTCTCAGGGTAGTCCAGAAGCTTACTATCGAGGATTTGCTCGCTCAGTCAAGCAGTGTACTCAAATACCCGTGATTTTAGTAGGCGGAATACGGACCACAGAAACCATGAATGATCTTGTATCGTCTGGTGACACTGACTTCATTGCCATGGCTCGCCCTTTCATCCGAGAACCAGATCTGCCTAAACAACTTATTGACGGTCGAACAGGTCTTGTCGATTGTGTTTCCTGTAATATGTGTTTGATGCATGAAGGAAAAGATGGTCTCCGATGTTGGCGAAAACAATGGGGTACTATGTTTTATCATGCTTACTGCCGATTTTGGCGAGACCGGCAAAGGTAAAAATCTCGGTAACGGATCATTGCTGTCCTGATGAATCCGTAGCAGCAAAAAAGGATACCCTGGTTCACGTGTTTTCATTAGATTTTTTATCCAGTATAATGAACAAGCAAACCAACTCTATTAAGACGATTTGGTTTTTTAACACTTAAGGAGGGCATTCAGCAATGGAAGCAATTATCTCAGATGCACCACAACCTTTAGCAAATTATACAGAGGCATTCAAGGTTGGGAATTTAGTGTTTGCTGCTGGTCAGTTGGCTTCTGATTTCGTATCAGGCGTGCCACAAGAAGCAAAAATTAATAAGGCATTCCCATTTTATGGCTCTGATATAAAACAACAAACTCGCTATATATTGGAAAACCTAAAAACCACGTTCGCGGCAGCCGATTCATCTTTGGAAAATGTCGTCAAGGCGCAAGTGTTTCTAACTGATTTAAAAGATTTCAATGCTTTCGATGAGGTCTGGCGTGAATTCTTCCCCACGAATCCACCTGCTCGAACAACATTAGAAATACCTCTATTACTTGGTGCAGGATCTGAGCAACTAGTTGAAATTGATTTGATTGGACATACTAACGCAGTTAGCCATGATGTAATTAAGTCTAGTGCACCACAACCGCTAGCGAATTACACGGAAGCCTACAGAGTTGAAAATCTCGTTTTTGCCGCTGGCCAACTAGCTTCCGACTTTGAAACGGGAATCCCTTCTGTGGCAAAAGTGGATCCAAATTTTCCATACTATGGCTCAAATATCAAGCTGCAAACACGTTATATTCTTGATAATCTAAAAAAAACATTTGAAGCAGCAAACTCCTCGTTGGCTAACGTGGTGAAGGCGCAAATATTTCTTACAAATCTTAATGATTTCAATGCCTTTGATGAGGTTTGGAAAGAATACTTTCCGGAGAATCCCCCTCCACGCACTACAGTAGGCGTGAGTGGTTTGCTGGGCACTGGACCTGATATGCTAATTGAGATTGATCTCATCGCTCATACTCATGACACCACGCATACAATATGCAAGTCTGATGCCCCGCAACCAAAAGCAAATTATTCTGAAGCTTTTGTTGTCGATGGTATTCTATTCGCAGCTGGCCAAGTTCCCTCTGATTTTGTAACTGGAGTACCTAAGGAAGCAAGCATAAATAAGGCATTCCCATTCTACGGTTCCGAAATCAAACGTCAAAGTGATTACACCTTAGCGAACCTTACTACAACATTTAAAGGTGCGGGTACTAGCCTTGATAACGCTTTTAAAGCACAAGTTTTCTTAACAGACCTTAAAGATTTCAATGGCTTTGATGAGGTGTGGAAAGAGTATTTCTCAGGCAATCCACCAGCCCGCACAACGGTGGAAACAACAGGTTTGTTACTTCCCGATGCGTTGGTGGAAATAGATCTAATTGGTGAAGTAGGATAAATTAAAAAGTTATAAATACAGTGATGCTACTTGGTCTAGAGCAGTTGAGTTTCAGCACCATAAACTCAACTGCCTGAGTCCCATGCGGCAGATTGGACTCTCTCCGACGTAAATGGAGTCGCTCTTAAACGAACTCCAATTACATTCGAGACTGCATTAGCCACGGCGGCAACAGTAGGTCCTTGCATTGCCTCACCACAACCAAGAAAAGGCATTCCAGGTCGATCAAGAAGGATTGTTTTTATTTTCGGGATTTGACGGTAAGTTAATAACTTGTAAGTATCCCAGTCTTGACTCTGGATGCCTTCTTTATCATAAAGCACTTCTTCCCCCAAACTCCAGCTTAGTGATTGAAGAAACCCACCTTCTAACTGGCACCTAACACCGGCCGGATCCACAATTTCCCCTGTATCACCACCTAAAAACGCCTCCTGACAATGAATGGTGCCATCATCATCGATTTCTAAATTTACGACAACGGCGGCATAGCTTCTGTGGTTATCGTATTGCGCGAATCCTAACCCCGTGCCAATATTTTCATTTCTTCGATTCTCATGCCAGTTTGCTAAACTGCATACCTTCTCTAAAAGTTCCTTCGCTCGATCATCTGAAAGATAACGTAATCGTAATTCTAGAGGATCTTGATTGATTTTTTCACACAATTCATCCATAAAAGATTCAATCGCAAAAATATTTGTATAGGCGCCCAAAGATCTTAATGCTGATACTCGCAAAGGTAGTGGTTCTACACGATGTAAGTTGATGTTTTGGTTTGGAATATCGTATAGCGGGATTGCGTTAAACCCTAAACCAAGATGGATGTTGTTCCATGGTACTGTAGTTTCTGGCTGCGAGAATGACTCTTGCAAATGCCATGATGCAAGCAATTGGGAACCATCCGTATTCGGGCCAGGACGTTTCACGTGTGCGTCGCTATAGACATCATAATTCCAATAGATAATGTTATTATCTTTATCAAGGCCAGCCTCAATATCTACCAGCATGGCTGAACCGTAGGGCTCCCAACAATGTTCATCCTTCCGACTCCATGCAACACGGATCGGTGATCCTTTGTATCGGTAGGCTAAAAGAGCTGCATCTAACGCGGCATCGTCCGCTCCATTGTGGCCATAACACCCGGCGCCAGGAAGATGAATCACTCGAATGTTCTTATCATTGAGCTTTAACACAAAAGAAAGAGCGTCTCTGAGCGGATAAACTCCTTGACTATGAGTCCAAACAGTTAGCTCCTTACCATCATATAGCGCAATTGCACAAGAAGGACCTATAGCAGCATGCATTAAATATGGGCGCTTATATCTAACTTCTAGTTTTTCTATTGCGTGAGTAGCTAAATTCCTAGTTTCTAGCTCTATTGGATCCGTCTGAGTCTCTAAACTAATACTCCGCCTTGGATTTTGCAATAATTGATGTTCAATGGGAGTTCCTGATAACTCACCATCCGGTTTCCATTTCGCTACACTCGCAAGCCGGTTAGACGCTTTTAATACTTGGTATTCATTTTCTCCGATTACAGCGAGGAAGCTGCCATCGCGAATAACTTGCTTCACGCCCCTCATTGACTTGACAACATCTAACTCAACCGTTACTAAACGAGAATGATAGGCTGGGGGTCGGACAACTCTTGCATGAAGCATATTATCCAAAACAAAATCGTGGATATAACGGAACTCACCAGTCGCAATTTCCAACGATCTCTTGTAGGAAAGCTGATTTTCATCCTCTGCCAACAAGCTTTCTTGATGCAATTTTAGATCGAAATCAAATTCAATTGGCTGCTCTATACCATTCTCACCAACTAAATCCCAATATGTTATAACTGAATCTTTAGATTGGTTCGAAATTACACCATCGTTGACACTTAAATCTTCAACGTCGCAAGCAAATCTATCAGCAGCCATAGTGAGCAGTTGCATTTTGGTGAAAGCAGCGACATATCGAAGCGCTGAGCCAGAAATTTCCATTGAACAACTAGCAGCAGTGTAGCCTTCATCTGGTGTTAGGCCTGTATCTCCACAAAGTAGATTGACCCGCGAGACATCCACCTCGAGCTCGGAACTTACAATTTTGCGAAATGCAGACGTAATTCGCTGGCCAATCTCGACTTTGCCTGACCGAACATCGACCACACCATCTTCTGTAAAACCAATCCAATCATTTAAATTAGGATAAGCTTCTAAGCTTTCATTAATCATAATTTCAATTGGATTCAAAGGCTAGGTTCTCAACAGCTTTAACCACATCATGATGGGCACCGCAACGACATAAGTTGTTCGAAAGACCATCAAGAATTTGTGCCCGAGTTGGCTGTGGATTTTTAGCCAATAAGGCCTTAACTGCAATCACCGTGCCGGGTATACAATATCCACATTGCCCAGCGCCCTGTTGTGCGAACGCTTCTTGAATTGGGTCCGGATTAGATGTAGTGCCAATACCTTCAATAGTTGTAATATCTTTGCCTGCTAGAGTTTCTGCGGGCGTTGAGCATGAAAATTTGGCTTCACCATCAACAAGAACATAGCAAGCTCCACACTGCTCAAGGCCGCATCCGTATTTCGCACCTTTTAATTCAAGCTCATTCCTGAGGACATAGAGCAGTGGAGTGCCCTCTTCGATCTCTACATGGTGTTCTTTACCGTTAACCTTTAGTATTAGATCTATCACCTAGAAAGCTCCGATGTAATTGATTTAACAAGCTAGAGCATACTTTTTGATGCTGATCGTAGCTAATCCGGCTAGTCTTATTAAATTTTAGGGATAATCGGTATCAAAACGCTAGATGGTGACGATTCACCCGAATAAATCGTTACGTTTTGTCCAAAAATGTCTGGCGGCCGGTCTCTAGGGTCATCATGCAGGAAAGGCCCACATCCTTTTAGCTCATTTTTGAAATTTGATAATTTTGCACCGCCAGTATCTCCTGGATATTCGTAATCAGATCCACGAATTGTTATAGCTAAGCGGTAGCCTTTAGGTATTACGATACTCGTAGGCCAGATTTCAACATCTAGTTCGTATATATCACCTGGAACCAAAAGTTGTTTCTCGTCGTGTGTGTGATACGGGCGGTAATCTGTTGAAAGAGTTGTATCTAACTTACGGTGAGAGGCGCGTAACCATCCTTGCCCGATGGGCGTGTGCGGATCGATCGCGCCTTGAAACACAACTTCTGAATCTTCCGGAGAAAATACTCGAAGAACAACAAAAATATCTGCGTCTATCGTTTCTGATGAAATAAACAATTTTAATGAGGACGGTCCAGTTACTTCGGTGTCCTCCGACATCGACCTAGAATAAAATGAAACGCCATCCCCTTTAGCGGAGTAACTGATCTGACAGTCTGGTGGGGGGCTATCTATCAAAGATTGATTATTTGTATCCAAATACATTCTTGTCCAGGTGGTACGTCCAATGGGCCACTCAGTCTCATGACGTTGAATAAAACCGTTTAATGTGCGGATCTGGAGTTGCACAGATGGTTGTTCATCCCAGCCATTATTCTCGCCTTTTAAATAATAATCCAAAAATCTCCTTTGAAGCTCAACACCATAATCAGTATAAAACTCTGTCCAATGTTCAATACCATGGATCTCTAGCCACTTTTCCTTAGAAGCTGCTCGAACATAGGCCTCTGTATTGCCACGTAAATGTAATCCCTCTCCGCCCCAATTCGCAGCGGTCAGCATTGGCACTTCAACCTTATCCCAATCTGGCGCTCGTTCTTTGTAATAGTAATCGATAAGTGGGTGGTTAATTATTTCCGATCCAAAGTCTGTTCTATTTCTTTGCAAGTCGTCTTCCGACATGGTGACGGGTCCAGAAATTAATTCACCTGTATTCGGATTCACATCTCCACGCTCTCCCCATCCATGTTGGATTGTCTTTACCTGCATATCATACCAATTCGCCCAAAACGTCGACATGATACCCCCGTGATGCGTCGCATCACGATACCAATCTGCCGAACCTTCCCACGCGACAATGGCCGCAAGATGAGGCGGTTGTCTTGAAGCCACAGGATACTGGGCCATTGCGTAATAAGAAACACCCGACAATCCTACCTTGCCGTTACTCCAGGATTCTGTACCGGCCCACTCTATGCAATCATAAAAGTCCTGAATTTCTCGAGGAGAAAAATGCTGCAAATATCCTGGTGATCGACCACATCCACGAGAATCAACTCGAACACAAACATAGTCGTGGGGTACCCATTTTTCCGGATCAACTACTTCCCAATTCTGATACTTATTACTAGATCCTCGCGTAACGTCGGGATGCTCCCTTTCCATTCTTTGCCAACAGCTGGGATACCCGGTCTGAAAAGGCAAACCTTTTGCGTAAGGACCATAAGTCAAAATTACCGGATATCGCCCTTCCTTTGAAGGACGAAAGACGTCAGCTTTTAAAACAAGGCCATCGTCCATTGTTATCGAAACATCCCATTGAATCCACATTCCATCCTTTTGATCGATATTCTCGCTCATCTTACTCACCATTATTTAAGCATATTTTATTCAGTAAAATATTTTTCGTCTCTTCGACAAATACCCAAAATCCGATTGTCCTATTATTCACCCTATTTAGGTGGAACATAAGCAATCATATCAAGCAAAAAATGGCATCCTGGAACTAATAAGGGCCCACCAATTGCTAGGGTTGTGCTTGCTGCACGTTTACCTTCAGGAAGGAACTCAAAATAAGCGTCAATCGATTCTTGGAAATAATTATTAAAGTCATCATGGAAGCATATTCTATTGCAGACGTTGTCAACGCTTGTCCCTGCTTTTTCGCAAATTGCTGAGACATTGTTCATAATATATTCCATTTGCATTCGTCCCGGATTGCCATAATAAGGGAATCCCGGCTCACGTAATCCTTCTTTAGCTACCCCTTTCTCATCCGCAGCCATTTGTCCCGATAAGAAAAGAAAATCTCCTGCTTTTATTGCTTGGGGTTCATGTGTTAGTGGTTCCGGAGCATCGCTTGTTTGAATAGTTTCTTTCACAAGCTTTGAGTCACCAGATAAACATTTTGGAGCAATTTCCACACGGCATCCTCGCCCACCTAGTCCCATGTAAGGAACCACACAACGCGCTGGTGGGTCAGTTGGAAACCAATATTTCCACACCTCTTCAAAACCAACAAAATCTTGGGGATCAGGTATATAGACGGCAGCTTTCACCATATTTTCTAGAGAGGTTCCAGCGGCCTCTGCGATGAGTTGCAACTTTTTCAACTGATACTCGGTTTGACGCCTAATTGGAATGTCGTACCAAAAATTTGGATTAGTTCTCGCATCTAACGCTACGGATGAATCTTCACCATAACGCTCGGTTCGACCATAATCTCCTTGCCAATCTGTGGATAGCTCACCAGAAAAAAAGACCCAATCTCCCGTTCGAACCGCTTCAGAATAACCTGCAAGCGGCTTAGGTATATCTGGGCAGGAAATAGCTTCTTTAGTCTCACCTTCCTCTGGAATAATAGCAATCAAATTGACTTCAAGAATAGTATCCTGCACCAATAATTCTCTTAGGCCCATGCCGGTACTTGCTGGTCGTTTATCAAATATATATTTATTTCGCTCCTCTAAATAACGTGTGATATTGACTCCTGACCAAGAAGTACCATGCTCCCAATCAGCGGGGGCTGTGAACCACTGAAAAATTCGCATCGCGTCATCGTACGAAGAACCCGCCGCTTCAAGCGTCTTACCGATGTTCTCCATAACGTAGCGTGACTGGAGAGTCAATGGGTGCTCATTAAAGGGTAATTTAGGATTTACCCGAGCTTCCGGCGCAACACCTGTTTTAAAATCAGAGGCAAGCTGCCCAGCGACAAAAACCCAGTTACCGGCTTTCACAGCCGGCGCATAGGGCATCTTTGGATTCGGTATATTATCTGGCCATACTTCTGTCTTTTTGTTAACTTTCATTTTGTTGCATCCTCATTCTCATAATATTTTTTTGGTTGACAAACATTGACGATAAGCCATCGTTTAAATTTGCCCAGGATATAAAACCAATTTATCTAAGAAATATCTAAAGCAATCCGGCAACATCTGCAATATCCGTTATCCCCTTTAGATCTGATGGAATAGTTTTGCCTTTTCTGGCGTAGTATTCGGCAAGTAACGCTGGCCCATCAACAACCAAACCCAAATGAAGCGAAACAATTTTGAGCGCTGATTCTTCAGCATCCTGTGAATAACCGCCAACTACATCCCTTGCAATAATGACTCTGAAATCTCGATTTGCTGCATCAAATGCCGTAGATAAAACACATGCATCAGTCATAACGCCAGTAAGAATCACATTATCAACTTCAAGGTTACGTAACAAAAACTCTAAATCTGTAGGCACAAAACTAGAAAGTCTCTTTTTTGTTCTGATGTAGTAATCCCCTTCCACCTCTTCTGTCATTAGATCTAACCATTTGGTTCCTTCCCACGAGTGCTCATCCATCAAATCGTTATCTTCGACATAGAGGTAGTATAAAACTCGCCAATTAGCCATCCGGTTCCGCTTAAGTGAATTTAAATCATCTATTCCGCCGTAGCGTTGCCAATGTTGCACATGGATAACTGGAATGCCAAGATTTCGACACTCGGCTTGAAACCTATTATGGGCCGGGATTCTAGCTCGCGCTCTCGGCGTTGCAAGTGTCAGGCGATCATCAGGACCTACATGCCCCCGATGCATGTCAATTTCAATTACTGCTGTCCGATCAGGATCAAGCCAGTTCTCAAAAGCATCATCGAAAGTAGGCACTCCAGCGGGGAGCTGCATTTTTTTTTCGCCCTCAATATAACAATACATAGATGTTTCCATAGAATAATTGCTCCCCGCTGGTTATTAATTATAGTGCCTAGATAATGCACCTATTCCTTTGCGTGTTTAGGAACACCCAATAGCCGTTAAATCTACGCTTGCTCCAGAATCGATCGCTCCGATTGGAAAATCTCCCGCAGTCTCATCGGGGATTGTTATTTCACCAGATCTGACCTTGCGAACAATTTCTTCATAAGTTGAAATTTCATCTGCACTCAGCAATGCTCGGACATTATCATAAACAGGTGCTGAAATTTCTGGGTTGTTTGTAGCGTCAAAATCGACGAACATGGCGTCTGAAATTTGGCCACTTGCGCCCATTTCAATCACACTTTTAGAAGCAAAAGTCAGTCCATGAATTGCCGATGTTAAGACAACCTTTGGACCTAAAGATTGACTTTCATAGTAGGAAGGAACAACCCACACATTGCCACGGCCTTGACCACGAGCCTCTTTAGCTGCTTGCACAATTCCAAGTACGGCGGAATCGGTAGGAGCCATAATAATATCAGCTCCGGCGGCGTATACTGCCAATGCAGCTGCTTTCGATATACCAGTATCAGTCCAAGTATTAATATACTGTTGAGAAAACTTAATGTTTGGATTAACACACCTAGCTCCTAAATGGAATCCCTCAGCTTGCCGAGTCAACGCAGGAAACGCAAACCCGTTTAGGGAGCCAACGTGCCCACTCTGAGTCATCAGCGCTGCTAAAGCACCTGCTAGGAAATTAGCATTGTGCTGAGCAACATCAATCCAGCAAAGATTATCTGGTTGGGTTGGTGGTCCTGTAGCGTCACTAGGGTGATGTGGCGCCAAACAAAACTGAACGCCAGGAAATTGTTGAGCCAAGGTAATTGCTGGGTCTACCATCGCACCATGTGCAATAAGAACCATGTCGTATCCTTGGGACGCAAAAGCGGCACCTTGCTGAAGTACAGATGCCGGATCATTGAGTAATTCGACGGATTCGACATGAATATCGCTGTTTGCAGCCATCGCCTGCTCGGCACCATCGAACCACGCGTTCGACCATGAAAGGTCTGTAGCGGTTCCTGGATAAATTAAAGCGACTCGATATGAATCTGCGCTGGCCGCTAATGGAAAAGATGACAACAGCACGGCAAAAGCGATGATCGCGCCAAACGCAAATTGTCCTTTAGCGAATAACATTTTTAAAACACTCATACACGCCCCCTTTTTTTCTATGAAGTGTGATTAACATCCAAATTTTTATCAGAAAAAGAAACCCGTTAAAACTCCATTAGTCTGGCTATGTTTAATGAATATGTCAATTTTTTTACAGTCAACTCGTAATCAATAAGAATATTAAGCTAAAGAAATGGAATGGCCGTTACATTCAAATAGTAGGCACTAACGACCGATCCTCTTATAGGGGATACCAACCGCTGCTGGATAAGTGGATCCGGGAGCGAAAACCACCGCGACAACTGTCATGATATATGGCAACGCCGTCCACAACTGTGGGGGTATATCAGACAAAACATTTAGTCGTCCACCCAAAAATTGAAGGCCTTGTGTTAAACCGAATGCTAATGCAAAAACTAACACTAACACTGGCTTCCATCTAGCAAGTACAACCACTCCCAGCGCAATAAAGCCACGACCTGCTGTCATGCCGGGAACAAAACCGCCAGATGTTCCTAGGACCAAAGCAGCCCCGCCAAGAGAAGACAGGATTGAGCCAATAATTACAGCGGGGTATCTGAGACGAAGCACATTCAAGCCTCCGGACTCAGCAGCCAACGGTCTTTCACCTGCGGTTCTAGCATAAAGACCCCACCATGTCTTCTGCATAATCCAATAAACAAAAATCATAAAAATCAATCCTAAATACAACATCATATTTTGCTGATTAATAATCGAACCTAACCATTTAATATCCGATAGAAATGGTATTTGGATCGCTGGAAGGGTCGGACCAACTTGCCCGCCCAGAAATAGACCATGGAGTGTTCCAGTAAGTCCAAACGCGAAAATATTAAACATAAGCCCAGTAACAATTTGATCAGTACCCCGATAAACATACAAAAAGGCTAAAGTGACTCCACATAGAATGCCCACTAAACCACCTGCAAGTAAGGCGAGGTAAGGACTGCCTGTTTCAATTCCGATGAATGCGGTAGTAAATGCACCGATAAGCATAACACCTTCGATACCGATATTGAGAACGCCAGATTTTTCCTGTACCAGTTCGCCAAGACCAGCTAAAAGAAGCGGCACTGCCAATTGAATACCAATTACAAAGAATGCGATAAAAATTGCTTCAGTTAGCATCCGGGTTCTCTGGATATTGAAATTTTATTACTCCTGTCAACATAAGCAAGACAACGAAAGTTGCTACGATAATCTCGCCGACTGCAGGGGATAGGCCAGCGCCCGCCTGCAGACTATTGGAACCAACCCGCAAGATGGCAAACACTACTGCCGAACCAAGAATAGCAATCGGGTTTAGTCGCGCTACCAACGCAACACCGATACCAATATAACCAAAATTTGCAGAGAAATCTTGTAAAAGCGCATGATCCCGCCCTTGAACAATTATTGCCCCAGCCAGACCCGCCATTGCTCCTGCTAGCAGAAAAGTCCAAATCGTAACACCATTAGTCTTGATTCCGGCAAGTTTTGATGCTCGCGAATTGGCGCCGATCAACCGAATAGAAAACCCTAATTTTGTTTTAGTGATGATGAACCAAATCACTAGAGCAGCAGCTATCGAAAAGAAAATACCTACATCGACAAACCATCCTTCAAATGGCCGTGGTAACCTCGCGGTTACCAGAATACTCTTAGTACGTTGAACAAATCCTGCGGGAAACACGTGAAATATTACCCAAGCGGCTAAGGCCATCGCTATAAAATTCAGCATTAAAGTGGTAACAATCTCACTTGCATCGAACTTTGCCTTTAACCATCCGGGGATTACTGCCCAAGCTGCACCAGTGGTCATGGCTAAAATCATAACCGTAGATGCTGCCAGCCATGCTGGCCATTGTTCCGGCACCAACAAACCCACGACAGCTGCTGCCACTGCTCCAACAGTCATTTGACCCTCACCACCGACATTCCATAACCTAGCCGAGAAAGGAATTGAGGCTGCCAAAGCAGTAAGTATTAATATACCGGCCACAGTAATTGTTTGGGCTAGAACCCATTTATTCCCAAGTGACCCTAACAATATAGTCTTACCTACTGTAAAAGGATTGGCACCCAAAATTAATACAAGTAATGCCATTGCGACCAATGTGCCAACCAAAGCCAAGATTGAACGAATCCATACGTTGTTGACCGCAATATTTGTGTTAAATGCCAAAGGTATCCCCACGTTAAACGCTAACTTCTAATTGATACATCTCATAAAAAACTTTATCACAAAAAATTAACTTATTTAGGGGAGAGATTTAAGAGACCTCTTGCATTTCCGCCTAAAATATTGCCTTTTTCTTGTTCATTGAGCTCTGTTTGTGAAGTAACAATTTCAACTGGATGTTCATAACCCATATCAAAACAATAGTCGCTACCCATCATAACTCTGTCGGATCCAACTATTTTTATCAAATACTCCAGTGCTTCTTTTGAATGTGTAATAGTGTCGTAATGGAATCGCCTTAGATAGTCAAATGGATGCTGATCTCGGTGTGCCAACTCGGGACGCACCCTAGAGCCATGGTCTAACCTACCGACCAAATATGGGAAAGCCCCTCCGGCATGAGGTAAACAAATGTCCAGTTTTTGGAATCTATCTAAAACGCCGCCAAAAATAAAATTAGCCGCCGCAATCGCAGATTCAAAAGGATTTCCAAGCAAATTCTTCAAATAATAGGGCGCCAAGCGGTCTGGGTCTACTACCTGGACAGGATGCAAAAATAAGGGAAGGCCATAATTTTCCAAACGTTCATAAATCGGGAAAAAAACCTCATCAGATAAATCACGTTTCCCGACGCGGGTAGCTGAATACACTCCTTTAATTGCATCACACTTAGCAATCCTATCAAGTTCTTGGCAAGCAAGAGACGGCTCATGCCATGGGAGGGTAGCAAACCCAACTAACCGATCCGGATATTTTTCGTGAGCTTCAACACAAGCATCATTGTATGCCTCAGACAACTGTAGTGCGAACGTACCTTCCGCAAATTCAACCATTGGGATAGTTAGCGACAACGCATGCACTCCTACTCCAATAGTATCCATCTCTGCTACACGAAGGTCGAGATCAACAAATCTCCACTCCAGTGGTGGTATCAATTGCGGGCCTGCCTTAATGACTACGCCATCTGGGTTTGACATATCACAACCAGCCGAATGGTCTGCACCATGTTTTTCCAGAAGGCGTAGATAGGCTTCTGGATAGAAATGAGCGTGAATGTCAATCGCTCTGCTTGAGTTATTCATTTGTGATCTCTCCCAAAAAAATGCACACTTTATATTGGTTTAAAGTGGGCTGTCTACCCTCTCTTTTTTTGCATCAGCCTGAACTAGACTGTGAACCGCCTGCCATAGCCAATGCTAGCTTCTCACCTTTAATATCCGCAGCTGAGCCTTCTATAATCTGTTTCCCTCGATAAAGCACCAAAATGCGGTCAGAAAGCTTAAACAATTCTTCCAAATCTAAGGTGAGGAGTAGTATTGCCCCGCCATTTGCCCTCAATTGCAAAATACGCTGATGTACATAATCGATAGCACCAACATCAAGCCCCCAAGTCGGATTGTCAGCCACCAGAACCTTGGGATTGGTTGACAATTCTCGAGCTAAGACTATTTTTTGTTGGTTCCCACCCGACAAACTACTTACCTTGACATGGGGATCAGGAGGCCTCACATCATACTCTTTTAACAATTCACTGCTATCAGCAGAAACCTGTCCCCAGTTAATCACTCCCATTTGAGAATATTTACCAGATATAATTTTTGAGATCGCAATGTTTTCACCAATTGTCATATCCAAAACAAGCCCAAGACCTTGACGATCTTCTGGAATCGCCCCCAGACCTGCCCTACGGCGTGACAACGGGGATGAATCAGTTACTTCTTTCCCAGCAATTGTCATGCCTCCTTGATTTGGTTTAATCAAACCGAACAGACAATCAACAATTTCACGTTGTCCATTACCCTCAACACCGGCTATTCCAAGCACTTCACCCGGAGACACCTTGAAAGACAAATTATCAACTGCATTAAAATCACCAACAGCTGAGTGCACAACAAGATTCTTCACTTCCAAGGCTGATGAAGTATTTTCATTTACCATCGATTTGCGATCAGGTAATTGGATTCTTTCCTGACCTGTCATAGCGTGAGCTAATGATGTTTCATCAAAAGATCCCCTTGCCATGGAAGCAACTCGCTGCCCTTTCCTAAGGACTGTAACTCTATCGGCAATCTCAACGACTTCGGCTAATTTGTGGGTAACCAAAACAATTGAATGTCCTGACGACCTTAAATCAGACAAAATCATCAATAGGTTTTCAATCTGCTTGGGCCCCAGAAGTGAGGTCGGTTCATCCATGATCAAAATTCGTGCCCCACGGTAGAGCGCCTTTAATATCTCGACACGTTGTTGAAGATCTGTTGGAAGACTCCGCACTTCGGTCGCTGCATCTATAGGCATATGCAGCTCTTCTGATTTTCGATTAACCTCTTCTTCTATGTCGATAGCGCGAAAATTAAAATCAGTCACCTTTCTGACGCCGAGCATGACATTCTCTGCAACGGTAAAAGAAGGCACTAAGGTAAAGTGCTGGTGCACCATTCCAATACCGTACTGAATAGCCTCAAAGGGCGACTCAATTTTGACTTCGTTACCTTCCAGATAAATTGAGCCTTTATCTTGTTGAACATGGCCAAATAGTATGTTCATCAAAGTTGTTTTCCCAGCTCCATTCTCACCGAGCAAGACGTGAATTTCCTGAGGACGCAAATTGAAATCAACTTCGTTATTAGCTACTGTAGTCCCATAGTGCTTAGTAATACCTCGCATCGAAATTATGTTTTTGGTATCAGGCATTATCAATCTAATCTATATGAATTTTTAAACGCGAAAATCATTTCAACGGATAGTCAGGAATATCGGTCACACGTAAAGCGGAGTTAGCCATGATTTCATCAATCTCTGGAGGATCTTCCGCATCATCCCCTGCCAAATACGAACCCAGATCACGTCCACGTTGCACAATAAATTTGCCAACAGTATGGCGCACTTCTTCCCATTCTGCCAAGGCGTCTTCAAGTGATTCAGGTTTGGTAAGTTTCTCGCCCAAAAGTCGGGCATCTTCAGCTACCTTCGTAACCCCCATTCCGACATGTGGTCTAGCCGAAAAAGCAGCATCCCCTAGCATCAAAAGTCGGTCATTTCGCATAGACGCACTAGTCAGGTCATAAATTGGTTGAATCAAAGGCTGCTTAGTTTTTCCAACCAACTCCGCAAATGCCTTAGGCATATCTCTTTGGGCATCCTCGCATATTTGATCAATTACAGCTTTGCGTATTTCATGCGGTGGTATACCAACTTCGTACTGAACACCAGAATTACCTTGCAACCAACTTTTTAAAAGCCTCTTTTTTGAGGCAGGTCGATACCAAACATAATTCACAGATCTCTCTGAAGAATATGGTCTGGACACCGGATAGGTCAATAATTGTTGCCGGTGTGGAAGCGCGAAAGCAAAATTATCCCCCAGGATATTTAGCGCCTCACTGCTAAGCTCGTTTGCCTTGACAATTCCACGCCACGCTACGTAACCAGCATACTCTAGCTTTGCGTCAGAGTCGATATGATTTCTATGCTCTGAATAAATGCCATCCGCAAAAATAGCAATATCAGCTTCTATCTTACTATTATCGTCAAAATAGAGGACCGCTCCGTTGCCTGTGTTTTTCGCTCCAACGCAATTACTTCCCAAAAAATACTCCTGCGGTTTTAGCGCATCAAACAATAGATTAAATAACCATTCCCAACTAGCCATCACTTGAGGGTATAGTTTTTTTGCTATTATGGAGCCATTCTTACTCTGGACGATTCTATTGTTGATTGTGATGCCGAGTGGCACTTTTTTTCCAACACAAGTATGAACCATCTCTTCAAGTTCTGGATAAGTTACAATGCCTGCACCTCGACCTGACAACGGGGTTTCGGTTCGTTCATGAATACTTATCTCCCAGCCGGCTCTCCTTAGAAAATGACCAACGAACAAGCCTCCAAGAGACCCGCCAATGATGCATGCTCGAAATGACATAGTCAGTCCAATGGAAAATTCAATTCGATCTGAACGCCATTTGGGTCTTCAAGAAAGATCTGTTGAAGTGGTGCTTTGGGGACGCGCTCCCTTCGTGCTGGAATCCCAGCTTTTTGAAAACGATCCAAGAATTCATCTATATTGTCTGCATTAAACGCCACATGCGCAATGCGGCCAGTACCTTTTTCATGGCCCTTAACGCCTTCTAATACATAATCTGATACTTTAGTACCAGATGTATCCTGATCGCCGGGATTTCGTATGCTTTTCAGTAAAGCCAAGTGAATGCACGCAGAATCTCCTAAATACAACCAATACCCTGGAAACGGAAAGTCTGGTCGCCACCCAACGTGCAGACCTATCATATTGACATAGAAGTCATGCGAAGCCTCCAGATCTTCGGTGAAGATCAATACATGTTCAAATGTCTTTAGGCTCATTTTTCTCCTCCTTTATTTACAAAACTTACCTTGATTTTAGTCTTATCAGATTGATTGTACTTTTTGTTATTCAGCTACCTGACCTTTTCCTTTTAACAAATCATACACTCGATTAGGCGATAACGGCAGGCAATCTACAAGGATTGAACTGTCGAGCGCATCGCTAATAGCATTCGCTACAGCGCCACCAACCCCTGTGATGCCGCCTTCTCCAGCACCTTTAATTCCTAAGGGGTTCGTTTCGCTAGGAGCATCTTCTCGGACAATTACTTCTACATCAGGCACTTCAGTTGCGGTAGGCATAAGATAGTCCATGAAACTTGTTGCCAAAGGCTGAACCTCTTCATCGTAAATAAACTCCTCTAACAGAGCTCCTCCAATTCCTTGTGCGACGCCCCCTACTATCTGTCCTTTAACTAACAAGGGATTGATGGAACGACCGACATCGTAGGCAACCACAATCCGTTCCAAACTCACCATTCCAGTCTCTTTATCAATTTTGGCCACAACAAGATGGACGCCATAAGGATAGGTCATATGACTGGTATTGAATTCACTTTGCACAGAAAGAATTTTGGTTCCGTTTCTAACATTGATGATCTCGATCGGCGCTTGGTCGACAATATCTGCCAAGGTCATATCTTTATTATCAAAATCACTACAATGGACTACGCCATTTTGAATTATTACGCTACCCGAATCTATTGTTTGCATTTGACAATAGAGATTCAATATCCTATTCTTTAATTGCTTTGCAGCAATATGAACAGCCGAGCCTGTCATCACAGATACCCTAGAGGCAAATGCTCCCATTCCCCTAGTTATGCGATTTGTCTGGCCATGAACCACCGTAATTTTATCGAAATCAATACCAAGCGAATCTGCACAAATTTGCGCTAGTATAGTCTCCACACCTTGTCCAACAGATGCAGTTCCAGTTATTACTTCTAGGGCACCCGTTTCATCAAGCTCGAGCAGTACATCATCAAAGGGGCCCAAACCACTTTTTTCGACAAAATAAGCGATCCCTAGACCAACCTGCTCATCATTTCGTCTTCGCGCATGTATCTCCTGTCGAAGGACTGGGTAATCGACATGTTCTAGTAACTTGTTCAACAAGCTTTCGTATAAGCCAGAATCATAAACAACATTAGTACCAATCGCATCTAATTGACGATCAAATGGCATTGCTTGAGGAGGGATGAAATTAATTCGTCGAACATCAACTGGATCCAAATTAAGTTGTCTTGCTATTTCGTCAATTAATCGCTCTCTGACAAACGTGCCCTCGAAACGACCAGGTGCGCGGTAAGTGCCAGCAGGCGTCTTATTGGTTAGTCGTATATGGCCGACACTACGATAAGAGGGAATTACATAGGGTCCGGGCAACATTGAAGCTGTTAACTCGGGGACTGTAGCGGCATGCGTCCGCACATATGCGCCTTGATCGGCCCAAAATTCATTATCGATTCCAGTTATAAAACCTTTTGGATCAACAGCTGCTCTAATTTTATGAACTTGGCCTCTGGATTGATTAGCTGCAATCAAATGCTCCCTACGATCCTCAATCCACTTGATTGGTCGGTGCAGTCGCATGGCCGCCAGGCATACTAGTACATCTTCCGGGTAAATCTCTCCCCTAATTCCGAATCCGCCACCAACGTGCCCCTCATACAAATGAATGCGGTCTGGAGGAATTGACAACAGCTTAGCAAGTGAATCGCGATTAATATGCGGAATTTTTGATGCTCCATACACATCCAGCGCATCCTTTTCTTCTATGTAATTTGCAATAAGTCCTCTTGTTTCTAACGGGCTCCCAGACTGGCGACCAACCGATAATTCCATTTCAATTACATGATGGGCATCTCGGAAGGCAGCTTCAACCTGCCCATATGATTTTTCAATTAAAGCTGCCTCAGTACCCAGTATGTCATCAAATTTCCCTTCAGGGTGAGTCGCGTCAACCGTCGGAGTTAGTTCTTCTATTTCAGGAAAGACCATTTCAGCAGCATCTTCCGCAAGATACGGATCTTCCGCGAAAACTGCTGCTACCGGTTCTCCGACGTAACGTACAAAATCCCTTGCCAATATAAATTGTCTGTAATCTAATAAACTTTCGATACGAACCTGCCTAAAATCAATCGGCCCGATACCAGCTACGTCGTCTCCTGTCCATACCGCTTTTACACCAGGCATTTCTTCTGCCAAATCAGTTTCAATCAACACTAATCGGCCAAAAGCCAAAGGCGATCGGACAATTCGCATGAATAATTGATTGCTTAGCGAAATATCTCCAGCAAAGTTACCTTCACCTCGCAGTAAAGAGCGATCCTCTACCCGGAGGATGCTTCTCCCAACATAATTCATTCTCTGGCTTTTTCCTGCAACGACTTTACCGCGTCAACGATATTTTGGTATCCAGTACAACGACACAGGTTTGAAGCGAGAATATTTCGAAGTTCTTCTTCTGAAGTGTCTGGTTTGTTTTCCAGAATACTGGTTGCTAGCATTAAGAAACCAGGGGTGCAAAAACCACATTGCAACGCATGATGCTCCCAAAATGCAGTTTGTAGATCGTTCAACTTTTCCCCATTCGCTAAACCTTCTACAGTCCTAATTTTCGTACCTTCGGCTTGAACCGCAAGCATGAGGCAAGAGCGCACTGGTTGATTGTCGACCAAGACCGTACAAGCACCGCATACACCATGCTCACAACCTAGATGAGTTCCTGTCAAATTACAATTTTCTCGGAGAGCGTCGGCCAAGGTACGTCGAGGCTCGACATTTATTACGTACTCACTGTCATTCACAACTAACTTAATATTAACCTTCATCATGATCCAGATTTCTCCCCAGCTTTTCTCAATAGATCTCGAATTCTTTTCGGTGTCATCGGCGCCTCCATCGGATTTACATTGAATGATCGAAGAGCATCTGAAATTGCGTTAATCACTGCAGCCGGCGCTCCCATAGCGCCACCTTCCCCTAAGCCTTTAGCTCCTGTAATAGATGACTCTGTAATCGTCTCTAGGTGGATTATTTCAATGTGTGGTATCTCTGTTATCGTAGGTGGCAAAAAATCTAACAGAGATGTTGTCATTAAATTTCCATCCTCAGCGTAACAAATCTCTTCATACAGCGCACCTCCAATACCTTGGGCAACACCGCCTCGCACCTGACCATCTACAATCTTAGGATTAATTAGTCTTCCGGCATCCTCGACAACCACATATCGCTCTATTTTTACGTGTCCAGTCTCTATGTCCACTTCCACAATAGCCGAGTGACATGCATTTGAGAATGTACCGGGTGGATCATATGTTGCTCGAGCCGTGAGCACATCCCCGTCTTCGGTTATAAACATATGTTTCTGGTGATAGCAAAGACGTGCGATCTCTTTCAAGTCCACACTGCTACCTTCTTTAGCCACCTTAACCATCCCATTTTCGATAACCAAATCTGATTCTGGAATTTTTAGTATTTCGGAAGCGGCATACTTGATGCGCTTTTTAAGCTTTCTGGCCGCTAAAACTGACGCTCCACCCGATATGACCACTGAACGACTCGCAAAAGTGCCCCACCCATAAGGAGTTAAATCTGTATCTCCATGAATAACCTGAATTTCACTAGGATTCATTCCTAATTCATCAGCTACTAACTGAGATAAAGTAGTTTCCAATCCCTGGCCGTGAGGTGATGCTCCAATCCTGAGATCAATGCCCCCTGAAGGATCCATTGAAATTTCGACAGTTTCATAACCTGGCGTGATTTCCATAGATCGCGCAGCAAATGCTGGTGTACCATACCCAGTCCGCTCATTAAAAACAGCAAAGCCTATACCCAAGTATTTACCCAATACTTTTTCTTCCTGCTGCCTTTCTCGGAATCCCTTCAAATCAATTTCCGTCATCATTCGTTCTAATGACTCCTTGTACGAACCTTTGTCATATTCAAGCCCAGTTGCAGATCGATAAGGAAATTCCTTAATCAAATTCCTTAAACGAATTTCCGTTGGTTCGATCCCGAAACGCTGGGCAGCTGTATCCATTAAACGCTCCATCGTGAATATAATAGCGGGACGAGACACTCCCCTGTATGGAGACATTGGGCAAGTATTAGTCGAGATCGCCCGCGCTCTAACCGAGATTTCTCTAAAGTCATATGGTCCCGGTATCTCAACCATAGCCATTAAAGGTTCAACACCATAAGTCACAGGGTAAACTGAATAAGAACCAACGTTGCATCTGATGTCCGCATCGATTGCAAGTAATTCTGCGTTGCGATTGAATGCCGCTCTAATTATGTGTTGTTGATCTCTTGAATGTGCCGACGACATAAGATTCTCGCGGCGATCTTCAATCCATCTGACACTTCCCTTTAAGTGTCTCGAAATCCAAACCAACATCACATACTCCGGAATAAGTGATAATTTCTGTCCGAATCCACCCCCAACATCTGGAGCAATCACTCGAATCAAATTTTCAGGTATTTCAAGTGAATCAGCAAGGCCGGTTCGAAGCACGTGCGGCATTTGAACCGACGCAGTTAGAGTGGTTCGCCCGAGGCGGCGATCAAACTCAGCATAACCACCTCTAGTCTCTAGAGGCATCGCAGCCTGCCGATTAGACCGAACATCAATTTCAATTATCTCGGCAGCACTTTCGAATGCACTCTGAAAATTTTTGGTCTGCATACTTCCATCTACTAGCACATTTGTGTTTGCTTCGAGATGAACAGGCGCAACACCTTCGTCCAATGCCTGACTTATGGTCAATACCGGATCTTCAGGTTCTATATCAAAGAAAACTTGTTCAGCTAAATCCTCTGCCTCTTCTAAAGAATCTGCCACAACGGCTGCCATTGGTTCACCCAAATAAGTCACTCGGTCGGCCGCTAAAATGGGTTGATCAACACTTATGTAATCTGATCTATTTAAAACTGGGCAAATTGGATTAACATCTTTGATATCCAAAGCTGTAAAAATTAAACCCTCCGGAGGGAGCTCAACATTTACTATTTGACCTGAAGCAAATGGGCTACGAACAAATCGCACACTTTTCGAACCCGCTGATAAATCAGCAACAAAACTTCCTTCGCCGCGTAGCTGAACAGGATCGCGAAAACGTTTAAGCTTAGAGCCAGACCAAGTCATTGATCCAAAGTGCGTTCCAGCGATCTGACGGTCAACGTTCGAGCAAGATCTCTCCGGAACTCCGAATCGCCATGGATATCTTCCATTGGATCCAGGTTTTGAGCAACTATCTCGGATGTTCCTTCGAATAAAAATTTAGATGGAGTTCCCTTGGCAAGATTCTCTTCAGCGGCGGGCACGCGAAGTGGATAGGATTGCACCCCACCGACAGCTACCGCGGCTCTCTCTATTTGATCCTGCGAATTCAACCACATAATTGAGAGCACCATTGCAAGTGCAAAATCACCAGTTCGTCGACTTACTTCAATGAATCCATAACGCGCGTTATTCCCTAGTAGTGGAAGATGTATCTCAACTATAACCTCATTTGGAGTCAGCGCAGTTTGGAAACCCCCTTTAAAAAATTCTGATGCTTTGACAGATCTTTCACCTTTAGTGCTACGAATGATAATGTCTGCATCTAATGCAACTACTAACAAACACCATTCAGCTGCCGGATCTGCATGCGCCAAGCTTCCAGCAAAAGTTCCCCGCACACGAATCGGCCAATGAGCAAGATGCTGGCACACCGTCGCTAATAAACCGCCTAAAGGATCATCTATTACAGGTTGTTCAAAAGCTACATGTCTTGTCAACGCGCCCACTACTAGTTTGTCTTTTTCGACGTTTAGCTGGTTTAACTCTTCTATTAGATTGATATCAATTACATGTTCAGGGCGCGACAATCTGAAATTCATTGATGGCATTAAACTTTGACCACCGGCTAAAATTCTCGCGTCATGACCATGGGTATCCAATAGCTCCAAAAGTTCTGGAATGCTGGTTGGTTTATGATATTCAAATAGTGGCGGTTTCAAAAAAACCTCCTATTAGCATTAACTTTTCAATATTTTTTACGAATATTGCCGAAAAAACTCCAAAAAAATATCCAACATGATTCATTTTTGAGATCTCGTTATCAACTTTTTAAGCCAAGCAAACAAGCCTCTTGTAATTAGAGAAATACCACCAATTTGTTTTGGCTTTTCGATCTCTGATGTCGATTGACCAGCCAACACAGCCAACACTTTTTTCTCAAGACATCCCGAAAACTGGCCCATAATAATATTAGCAGTCTCATTTATAAGCCCTGTTCGACCAAACTGGGCTATTGCACCTGATAAAGTTAGATCTACCTCAATATCAACTCTGGTTGTATCCTCAATGGAGGACAATCGATACTCCATTGTCATGCGTGTACGGCTTCCGCCTCGCTTATCTACACCCTTACATTTTAATTTTCCGACTTTGTTCTCAAAATCGTTTTCCAGTTGTGCTTCACCGTCAAATTTGACATTAAAAGAACCGATTCTCAAACTAACAGTTCCAAAGTACGTCGCTTCCCCATCATCTCCGGTTATTTCACCTCCCGGAATACATTCTGCTACTTGTCGCAAGTCTTGAAAGTAGTTCCACGAAACATCACAAGGAACTGGAAGATTAAAATATTGCTCTATTTTCATCTGCTAACTGTTTCTTAAATGATGCTAATTATCTGCGCCAATGACCTGTCGGATTATCTTGCTTAACCGCATTAGCTGCGTCCCCAATAGCCTCTACTTCATCTCCAACACCATCAAAACATATGATTCGACATGGGCAAGATTCCAGCCCATCATAACGCCATGGGAAAGCGCCTATCACAAACCGTTGATTCAACGCTAACTCAATATCACCACCTACATTTTCAGCATGTATTAAGCCTTCCTGAAAGGCATAATTATGAAATGGAAAAATATCTTGAGTAACCTTTCGTCCAGAAAGCCTATGAATGTAATCAAATTCTCCAAAAAATTCACTGCAACTCATCCCAATCTTTTTTTCAAACTGCGCTGCTAAATCGGGACGCATCATCCTAATCGATGTATTCATTGCATGGTCACCACTGCCACAATCAACACCAAACCATTTTATTTTTTTATCTAGCATCCAATTGAGAAGTTCAAGCCCACCTCCGGGATGCATGCAAAAGTACTTAATCAAATCCTGTTGAGGTTGGCCCTCGTAATGCTTATGAAATCCAGTGTGGATAATTAATATATCGTTATCCTTGATTTCCACCGGTGCTGACTCAAGCATTTCAGGAGTAATAACTGCCCAATCATCCATGTGTTCAGAAATATCAACAACCGCCCCGGGGCCACATAAAAAATCAAGCGGGTAAGACCCCATATCACCTTTAATATCGGCTGCATGCATAGCGCCATCAATATGTGTTCCTACATGCATCGCAGTATCGATACGTTGGGCCACTATATTCTTGCTTTGCAAATTTTGAGCGTAATACATTTTATTGCCCGAATACCCAACCCATCCAGGCGTATGTATGCTCATCATGTGAGAAAGATCTATCATTTTCATTGGTTAGCTCCCGTTTTGGTTTTGTGCGCTGAAATTTTTATTTTAATATAAAAAAGCCAAAAACAAACCTAATTACTACATTAGTATATCTTCCAAATTAATATGTCTTATTGCCGTAACTCATGCCATACACATCCGTCCGTCGATCTTTTCGAGGTGTAATTAAAGTTGAACGTGTCTGTGCTCGCTTGGTTTCATTAACATCAATTTCGATCATTGAACTTTCTTCCTTTTCCCCAGAAAATGGCCCCATTAAAGTTTCACCGCTAGGGCTTAACAATAAAGAAGATCCCAACAAAACAAATTCAGATTGATCACCAACTTGAGATGCACAACCAATGAAAATTTGGCTTAGATTAGCTTGTAATTCTGCGCCTCGAGCTTGTGGACAATATCCATCTCTGTCCCAGTGTAACTTATCAAAGCCAGCAGTCCAAGCAGTAGGCACTGCCAGAATTTGTACACCACGGAGGGCTAACAGTCGAGCTACTTCTGGAAATCGTAAATCGTAACAGACACAAAGCCCAATTATACCAATTGGAGTATCCGAAATAGGCAACCCCAAGTCTCCTGGTTCGAAAACTTCCTTTTCTCGATCAAATAAATGAAGTTTGCGGTAATGAATTAGTGGTCCAGCTGGGCCAATCAATATGGCAGTATTAAATAATACGTCACCAACACGCTCCGTAAATCCGCCAGCTACATAACCATTGTAATCATTAGCAATCTTTAACCAACTATTCAAAGTTGGTCCATCAAATTCCTCAGCAGTTTCAAACTGACCATGCTTATCAAGAAAATAACCCTGTATAATTAGCTCAGGTAAAATAACCAGGTTTGCCCCTTTTTTGAAGGAATCTCGCAAGATAGTTTCACACCGCTTACGATTGCCGATGGGATCCAAAGGCGTTCCTGTAACCTGGGAAATTGAGATAGTAATGTTCAAAATCAATGCAGCCTTAAGGCTTAAATAGTTCCAATAAAAATCTCATTGATTCTGAATGATCCGATTCAGCTTGACTGTTTTACGCTTTGCTTCAGACAACAAACGCCGATATATCAGTGATGCAGCATCTGGGCAACGCTGATGAAACTCAGCATCGATATTGTCTGGTATTTCGACTGGCAGCTGCGACTCCACGACTATGCGATCTTGATCCATAATTTCATCGAATCCTTCTGCCATCACAGTGTCAGAGACATCAAGTGAATGATTTCGACCAATAAAGCTGAAAATTCTAGTTTGGCAGTCTGTGACTGGAGTTGCAATGAAAGTCAAAATAGTGACATCCCCTTCTTTGCTTGCAGTTTTTTCTGACCAGGTAATTCCCTCTCCCTCAGCAATTACGGTTTTTGTATCATGCAAAACAAATGGAAAATGCAAGCTATAGTCTCGCTTTAAAGCTGTATCTTCGTAGGCATACTGCATACCGTCTATAGTCTCAGAAACTTCATATGGCTTGATGATCGGTCCATCTGCTAACTCTGTATACCCTTTATGGACAAAATTAAAGTGAGAAAAATCCATAGCGGCCTCAGTCGCACGTGCAGCACTTGCCTCCCATATATATGTGCCTGGAGAGAAAGTATGGTAGTCTGGATTTTGCCATGCGTCGCGTGGCCATGATGGGAATGTCTCCGGTATAGAACTCATCGCCACCCAAATTAAACCATACTCTTCGCGTGCATTGTAGCAATTAACTCGAATTCGTTCGGGTATTGCAGGTGACCCTTCTGGTAGTGCAGGTACATGCACGCAATTACCATTGGAATTAAACTGCCATCCGTGGTATGGGCATGCTATCTTACCGTCGTTCACAATTCCACCAGACAGAGCAGTTCCTCTGTGAGGACATTTGTCTTCCATAGCTACTACATCATTACCATTTCTAAACACAACAATTCTTTGCCCCAGAAGCATGAATTGCGAGGGTTGATCTCTCACTTCTTCAGACAATCCTACCGGGTGCCAATAACGCTCCATCCAATTGTTTGACATGACCGACTCCCTGTTCCCCATTTAAAGAGAGGTGATGGTTGAACCTAATCCTTATTATAGTTTATTGTAACAAATATTCTTGACATTCCTAACTGGTGATGTTCCACTTACAATCATAACGATAATGTTTTAACCTGAGTTATTATCGTCAAGTAACGCTGGAGCATGTCAATAGCAATCTAATTTTTTTAATTAATGAAATTTGGTACTGATCATTGCAAGGAAAAATAGCTCTTGAGGAACACTTTTCCATCGATGAAACCATCGATGGATCACTCGGCGTCTTCCCAAAAACTCTCTGGCCCGAGATTACTAGCCGACTTACTGACCTTGAAAATCGGGGCCTAAAATTGATGGATACATACGGCGTTGAAACCATGATTCTGTCCTTGAATGCGCCTGCTATTCAATCTATACCAGATCCCTATCAGGCATCCCAGCTAGCGCAAAAAGCAAATGATTTCTTGGCCGAAATTGTATCAAAAAACCCATCACGTTTCCTTGGATTTGCGGCACTACCGATGCAAGATCCGGATCTAGCAAGCCAAGAATTGGAAAGATGCATCAATGAATTAAGATTTGTGGGATCGTTGGTTAACGGTTTTTCTCAACTAAACAATCCAGATTCCGTTGTTTATTATGACCAACTTGAATACCGAGCGTTTTGGGATACCGTAGATAAACTAGGACGACCTTTTTATTTACACCCTCGTAATCCAATACCAAGTATGGCCCAAATCTATGACGGTCATCCTTGGCTATTAGGTCCGACATGGGCTTTCGCACAAGAAACTGCAGTCCATGCACTTCGTTTAATTTGTTCTGGTCTTTTCGATGAATTTCCAACGCTCACAATTATCCTAGGTCACCTTGGTGAAGGTATACCAGGACACTTGTGGCGAATTGATAATAGGGTTAAATGGGCAAATCAACCGCCTAGATATCCGGCTAAGAAAAAAGTTATAGACTATTTTTTAAATAATTTTTACGTCACAACATCGGGTGTGTTTCGCACACAGTCCTTGGTTAATACCATGGTAGAAATTGGTGCTGATAGAATTTTATTTTCTATTGATTGGCCGTTCGAAAATATTGATCATGGAGCGGAATGGTTTGATAATGCAGAAATCAGCGAACTAGATAAAATAAAAATAGGGAAGACGAATGCGAAAAAGCTGTTCAGGTTGTAAAATCTGTCGCAACTTGAATTTCCTAATGTAGGTCATAAATACCTAGAAATGGCAACTGAAATCACTTCTGAAACATTTTCGAAATTAGTTCTCGAAAAATCAAAAACAAATCCCGTATTAGTTGATTTTTGGGCTGATTGGTGTGCGCCTTGCAAAATGCTTATGCCTTTACTCGAAAATATTGTCTCAGAATATTCGGGTAAAATTGATTTGACCAAAGTTAATACTGACGAGGAGCAACAATTAGCCAGCAGTTTCAACATTCGAAGCCTTCCCACGATAAAACTGTTTAAAGATGGAGAAATAGCAGATGAATTTATGGGAGTGCTACCAGAACCTGCAATAAGAGATTTCATTGAGAAACATCTTGATCGACCCGGAGATGAAAGTATAAGAGAAGCAAAAAAATTGTTGGAAAACGGGAAAATTAAGGAAGCAATACAAACAATTCAATTAGCACTGCAACATGATCCTAGTTATGACAAATTGCACTTAATCCTTGCAGGGTATCAACTCGATGCTGAATGTTTTGAAGAGGCTCGATCAACTTTCGATAATTTTCCTAAAAATCTCCGCCAGAATTCCGTAGCACAATCGATATTAGCCCGCATAGAGTTATCAGAAATCGCAGGTGAAAACACAGATCTAAATGCATTGGAGACATATGTAATCAATAATCCTAAGGATTTTAAGAAAAAGGCTCAACTTGGCGCAGTGTATTTTTCCGCAGGCAACCATTCCGCGGCTATGGAACAGTGGTTAGAGATAGTACTTATCGGTGACCGGAAAGCAAAAGAATTAGGTCGGGAAAATTTAGTACGAACTTTCGAAATCTTAGGTGCTGATCATAAGGAGGTACCTGCGTATCGAAGGCGTTTAGCACAAGCTTTGAATTAATGACAAAAATATCCCATCTGTGTTTAATTCGAAAACGACAACTAGCCACGTGGATGATGCGATGCATGCAAAGACTGGAGGCGTGCTGTTGCAACATGCGTGTAAATCTGTGTTGTTGACAAATTAGCATGCCCTAAAAGCATCTGAACACTCCTTAAATCTGCTCCATGATTCAGCAAGTGAGTAGCGAAAGCATGCCTAAGTGTGTGGGGCGAAAGTTGTTCGCCAATTCCTGCGCGTTTACCGTAGTATTTTATCAATTGCCAAAACCGTTGTCTGCTGATCGCAGCACCTCGTTTAGTTACAAAAATACTATCTGAGGCCTTTCCATTTAATATGATATTTCGCGCACTGTCCAAATATAAACAAACCCAATTTAGGCATTCTTGACCCAAAGGAACAATACGCTCATGTTGTCCTTTCCCGATTACTCGAACTAATCCCGCTTTTTCGTCTAATTCTGCTCGAGTGAGTTTGACCAATTCTGAAACCCGTAACCCGCTAGCATATAAAGACTCCAACATCGTACGGTCACGAATACCAAGCACCGTATTGGTATCCGGAGATTCAAGTAATTTTTCCACAGCCGTCTCTGACAAAGTTTCCGGCAAATAGCTTCCTACAACTGGAGACTCGACATCAGATGTTGGATCTAAATCTATTTTTCCTTCCCTACTCATATACTGATAAAAACGTCTGAGACTAGATAATTTACGAGACGATGATCGAGCAGCTACTCCATTGGCAACACAGTAACCTAAATAATTCAGGATATTAGCTCGACCTGCTGTAGATAGTTCACATTTACTTTTGTAAGCCCAAATCGCATATTGCTCCAAATCTGAACGATATGCCGATAGAGTATTTTGGCTAAGCCCTGACTCGAGCCAAATCGTATCAAGAAATTGATCAACCAGCATGCGATCATTTTTTTTTAGCATTGTGCACTGCCTTCATCGAATATCAATCGCTCGTCGCAGATTTATCTGTTGAAGCTTTTGTTGCAATTGAAATCGACGAGTTTGATCTTGGCTTTCATCAAGTAATTTTTGGTAAATATTGTATGCATCATCAAATAAACCAGCATCTGCTAGCGCCTCTGCTGCTCTAAATCGCGCGCTTTGGCCCCATAAATCACTACTCTGATCACCTATTTCGGAAGATTGAAGAAAGAGGTCTGCAGCTTGGGAAAATTTTTCCTGACCAATCTGTGATTCACCCATCCAAAAAAATAGCTCCCTTTTTTGTCGTAAAGAGTTAGTGAACGGCTCTACTAACTTAAATAAAGACATAGCAAAATCATGATGCTCAATAGTTTGGAGGTCGAAGACTACTTGTAGATATTGATCAAGTTCGGCCTCTTGCAACTGATCATGATCTTCTAAGAGGCGTAATAATCGGTCTGCTCCCTCCGCGATCCTTCCAGAAAATATTTCAAGTCGTGCTATATAGAGTTGCCAAGTCCAATTGGTAAATCCATCCGGAGTTGAGCTTATTACTCTAGCTATATTCATTGCAGTTTTGTAGTCTAGTTCTTCTAAAGCAAGGCGCGACCAAGCAAGTAAAAGATTTTGACTAACTTGAGGAACGCCACTAATTAGACTGTTTTCATTATAGAGATATGAAACTAATGAATATTTTCCTTCCTCCAGCAATAAGCTAATTAACCCTTCATAAGACTCTTTGCGAACACGAATGGGTGATTCTTCTTGCAATAGAAACGCATATATTGATCGTGCGATATCGGGCTTATCCTCTTGTATTGATTTAGCATGCTTAATCCAACTAAGATCATCACCAATTAGAAGATTGTTAGCGTTTCCCTCATTCATTGCAATTACCGAATAGGTATTTAATAAGGCGTCTGTAGTGAGGTCTGGTAACATCGACAACTCGGCAACATTAGATCCCAATAGAATTTCCTGCATTTCAAGGCGAGTCCTAAAGTCATTAGAAATTCTCGCAGCTTCAGAAATGATACCCATTCGAAAGTGATCCAGATCAAAAGATTCAAGTCCAGTCTCACCAAGCCGGGTTAAACTTTCGATTACTGCATTAGGCTCTATCGATCCCTCATAGAGACGCGCTAATTTAAGCATGAGCTTTGCTTTTAAATCCTGCAATCCAACAAGCTGAATAATAGCTTTTGACGGCTCTCCCGTCTTAATTAGAATCTCTGCTCTCAACAAATTCCATTGAGTATCATCAGGTAGATACTCTTCCTGATATCGTATACTTGCGTCCGCAGCATCCATCAAAAAATTAGACTCAATATAGTTTCGAATCAATAGCCGTCTCAAGCGTGAAACTCGGACTGGATCTTGGGAGGTCATCGAAAATAAATTTCGTAATCCAGCTCTTGCTTCTAGAAACTTGCCTTGTTTTTGCTGCGTGATGACTAAACGCTCTAGAACTTGAAGCAAGTTGTCGCCATAAACAAAGTCTACTAACTTTTCTAAATTCTCAACCAATCGATCATATTGCTGATTTTCAGTTTGAACTTCCCATAGCTCTTGTTGCCATTCAAACCACTCTCCTTGATGTGGTTCGGGAGCATTTTGAACTAAAAGAGTTTCTGCTAATGATAATGCTCCGGCTTGCCGCAGCTCACGTATACGTTCAAGATTGATTTTAAAATCAGACGATAAATGACTGAAAGCAAGGTCTCTATCTGTTTTTTTTGGTGCAGCTACAACTCTCGAACGAGAGTTATTTAAATCACTTGAGTTTAATATGGGATCAATAGAAGTACGAAAAGTAGTCTCAAAAATCAGGTCGATTTCATAAGAATTAGTATTATTAATTGCTAGATTATTTTCCCCAAAAGCTACCGTTGATGTATCAGCAACAATAATCATTGCTAAGACGATGCTCAGTAGGGCAAACTGGGCCATAAACTTCCCCGTTTTGTACAGCGTGGCTACGAAATTTTTTGTTTAATTCGCGCAGACTTACCAGTACGACTACGAAGATAGTAAAGTTTTGAGCGTCGAACATCACCACGCCTCCCAACTTCAACAGATGCTACTAATGGGCTATGCGTTTGAAATACTCTTTCGACGCCTTCGCCATATGATATTTTTCTAACGGTGAACGACGAATTAACACCACGATTGCGCTTAGCTATAACCACGCCCTCAAATGCTTGGAGCCTCTCGCGCTCTCCTTCTCGCACCTTCACTTGAACCCGCACGGTATCCCCTGGACCGAATTCAGGTAGATCATCTCTCATTTGTTGATTTTCAAGTTCTTGTATGCTCGTGGTCATCTCAAGTCCTCCTTTTCTTTATTTTCCTTTTGATATGCATGCAACAACTGCTCTTGTTCCTTGCTTAATTTAGCCATAGCAATGAGATCAGGTCTACGTTTCCACGTTCTTCCAAGTGATTGCTGCAAACGCCATTCTCGAATGGCGTTGTGATTTCCTCCTAATAAAACGGGAGGCACTGCCTGACCACAATATTTCTCTGGTCTAGTATATTGAGGCCACTCTAACAAACCTTTACTGAATGACTCTTCCTGCGCTGAATCTTGGTTGCCAAGCACGCCGGGCAAACATCTCACTAAACTGTCAATTAGCACCATTGCAGGCAACTCACCTCCAGATAGCACATAATCACCAATTGATATTTCTTCATCAACTTCTTGATCAATTAATCTCTGATCAATACCTTCATATCGACCCGCCAAAAACACTAAGCCAGGCTCTAGGGCTAAATTCTTTATTCGATCCTGAGTTAGTTGGGCGCCCTGAGGAGTAAGATAAATAACCCGACTCCCCATGTTCTTTTGACGTACTCGATCTAATGTTCTTTTTAGTGGGTCTGCGAGCATAACCATACCAGGGCCTCCACCATATGGCCTATCATCAACACGATTATAATTATCCTCAGTCAAATCTCTTGGGTTCCAAAGGTTTAAATCTAAAGCTCCTGCTTCTATAGCTCGGCGAGGAATTCCATAACATCGTATAGCATCAAACATTTTAGGGAAAATTGTTATTATATCTAAACGCACTTTTCTATTTTTCCTAATAATCAAGTTCCCATTTCACTAACACCAAATTCATTTCTATATCAACTTCTCTCACTACTTCTTTCGTATATGGAATTAGGTGTTCTCTTTCACCTTGCACCACAAAAACATCATTCGCTCCAGTTTCTATAAACTTTTCAATAATCCCAAATTCATGACCACTCTCATTTATAACTAGCAACCCTTCTAACTCATGCCAGTAAAACTCATCCTCACTCAATTTTGGCAACTGACTTTTTTTTATAGCTACCTTATTGCCAATTAGGGTTCGTGATAAATCACGATCATCGAACCCCTCAAGATGTACCACAAGAGTTTCTTGATGATGACGACCGTTACGCACTGCCGTTTCATGCCACTTTCCATCCCGCTCTATCAGCCAAGGATCATACTTTAAAATATCGCCTCGGAGTCTAGAATAATCAAAAACTCGAACCTCTCCAGCTACCCCAAAAAGCCCAGAAATTTCCCCCAGTATTATGGGAACATCCAAAGCGTCTATTTTGAGTCCTTCTGATCCCAAGGAAAAATATATATTTTTAGCTTTTACCTTTTACGGAACTGAAACTGTCTCGCTCTTTTTTTGGCTAATTATGTGCGCAACGCGTTCAGATGGCTTCGCTCCATTCTTTATCCAATATTCAACGCGATCTTCATTCAAGCGTATCCGCTCCTCATTCTCATTTGCCATGGGGTTAAAAAAACCTAATCGTTCGACAAATCTACCTTTCGGCTGCCGCCTTTGATCAGACACTACGATCGCATAGAACGGGCGCTTTTTTGACCCCCCCCGAGCTAATCGGATTTTCACCATATATTCCCTCCAGGTACCGCTTATCGGTATTACTAATTCTAAATTGGTGAGAGTTTAACATAATACAAGGCTATTATTGGTAATGCGGGATGGCAAAATATCTTTTAGGACGGAGGCAGTCCTGAAAAACCGCCCCCTTTTAGCTGATTCAACATTTGAGCCATTCCCTTTTTGTTTTTTGTTTTCTTCATTACTTTTTGCAGTTGTGTAAACTGCTTGAGCAATCTATTGACTTCTTGCACTTGCCTTCCTGATCCAGATGCAATACGTCGCTTTCGCGAGCCTTTTATCAATGCCGGATGCTGTCTTTCTTGCGCTGTCATTGAATCAATAATTGCTATTAACGGCAACGTCTGCATCTGACTAGCCTGATCAAGCGCTGCCTGCGGAATATTTCCAATACCCGGGAGCTTATCGATAATTCCAGCAAGTCCTCCCATCTTACTCATCTGGTCTAATTGATCGCGAAAATCATCAAGATCAAAAGACTTGCCTTTGCGAATCTTCTTGGCAACCTTTTCTGCTTTTTCTCGATCTACTTTTCTCTCTACTTCTTCAACAAGGGTTAAAACATCGCCCATGCCAAGAATACGTGAGGCTATTCGATCAGGGTGAAACGCATCCAACGCATCCATTGATTCACCAGTCCCAACAAATTTTATTGGGCGCCCGGTCTCATACCTAATGGATAATGCTGCGCCACCACGACTGTCTCCATCAGTCTTTGTTAAAATAATCCCTGTAAGGCTGAGCTGCTGATTAAATGCTTTTGCACTATTAATAGCATCCTGTCCCGTCATGCTATCAACCACAAATAATGTCTCAATCGGATTGACAGCCTCACATACCCGACCTATCTCTGACATCATTTGAGAGTCAACATGCAATCGTCCCGCTGTATCAATCAGTAACACATCAGATCCACGTAACCGTGACTCCTCCAAACCATGATTAGCAATTGCAACGGCATCTTTAGATTCATAAGAGCAGTACTCCACTCCAACCTCTTTTGCCAACTTCTCTAATTGGTCAACGGCAGCGGGTCGATAAATATCGGTGCTAATAACAAGAACTCGCTTTTTTTGATGAGCATGTAAGTATCGAGCTAATTTTCCGACGGTAGTAGTTTTTCCTGCGCCTTGTAAACCCGCGACAAGAATCACTGCTGGTGGTCGGGTTGATAAATCTAAAGAGTCATTCTTTTTTCCCATCAAAGTAACTAACTCATCATAGACAATCTTCACTACAGCTTGTCCAGGTGTTAAGCTACGCATCACTTCTTCGCCGACTGCACGGCTTCTGACTCGGTCAATAAACGTCTTGACTACTGGTAACCCTACGTCAGCCTCCAGAAGCGCAATCCTAACGTCACGAAGGGCGTTATTAACATGATCTTCATTTAAGCGGCCCCTCCCTCTTAAATCATCAAAGGTGTGCTTAAGTCGATCGCCTAGTTCTTTAAACATGATAGTAATATTTTATTTTATTTTAGATTAGATTAGGTACCTTGCATTGACCAAAATTGACTGAATTAATATCACAAATAATCGGAATGAATACAGAACAACGTTACCATGTTAAACCTGTGTTGTCAGGCTGTAAATGCCTGATTGATTAGTTTTTGAGTAAATTGGAGATACTAAATTATATAGATTTAGGCAAATGAGATTCATTAATTATCAGCATCAAAACTTAATCCTAGCAACTAAGAGATTGATGGCGAAAAACCTTTTTTCTGGAAAATCTTTCTGTATTAAGGTGACGTGCAACCTATAATATCAGTAAATCAAACCAAGTTCTTGTTTTAATTTTTCCTAATACTGTCAAATTTTCTGTATTCAAAAAAATATTGGTATCCTCAAAAAACTAAAAATACACTTATCTTGAAAATGAAAAAACCGTTTGAACATTCGTGATTCAATATTAGCTTTTTCAGTGCCTATTAACTGGGGACTTGGCTTCACATTCGCCAAAGTCGGTCTATCTGAATTTCCACCATTATTTTTGATGGGAATGCGCTTTTCTCTAACAGCACTCACCTTGCTTTGGTTTGTGTCCCTACCCAAGGGGTACTTCATCAAGATTTTTTGGATAGCGCTACTAGGTTTTTCAATTCAATATGGTCTCACATTTACCGGCGTCTCAATGATCGATGCCTCTCTCGCAGTGATCGTAGTACAGTTAGAAGTGCCCTTCGGTGTATTGTTAGCAATCTTACTTCTCAAAGAGAAGCCTGACAGACAACAAATTTTAGGCATGTTGTTGGCTTTTGGTGGTGTATATGTCCTAGTCGGTCAACCGAGCCTAAAAGATCAAATATTTCCCATTCTACTCACTGCAAGCGGTGGACTAATGTGGGCTGTAGGCCAAATAATGGTCAAACGTTTCGCAAGTACAGTTGATAGTCTCTCTTTAGTAGTTTGGTTAGGTGCTTTCTCTGGACCACAATTGATTATTGGATCATTTTTTTTGGAGACCGGCCAATGGTCCGCTGTAGAAAATGCTAGTTGGGTTGGTTGGTCTACCGTGATCTACCTAGGATTGATTATGACGGGCCTAGGTTATGGAGTGTGGTACCGAGTTTTATCCCGAAATCCGGTCTCACATGTTATGCCGGTTCTCCTAATTCTACCCTTTGTAACTATCATAACAAGTATTATTTTTTTAGGTGAAGATCCAACGCTATCTGTTCTGTTGGGCGGGAGCATAATCTTAGCGGGAGTGGCGCTAATTATGGTAAATAAAAAGCCTACTAAAGCGGCTTAGCGCATGCAATAAAACAACTTTCACAGACTATTCACAAAACAACATGTATCTCTACATTGTTATATTGTTAGAGTAAATAAACGACATTTACCCTCTAGTCACACTATAATCTTTCACCTGAAAGAAAAAGAGAACGAAAATCATGACCCGTCGCCTAATTAAATTGCTTTTAATTTCAATTGTGATCGTTGGAATTGGTGGTTTTATATTTTGGCAAACTAATCGACCGAAGCCCATTTCAGTAACCGTTGTAACTGCTGATTCAGGAATCGTTGAGAAAACTGTTGCTAACACACGCGCTGGGACAATAAAAGCATGTCGCAGAGCCCAATTGTCGCCAGGAACCGCTGGCCTCATTGCTACATTAAATGTAAAAAAAGGCGATTTCGTAAAAAGGGGCGATCTATTGATGTCGTTATGGAACAATGATCTGATGGCAGAAATGGAATTGTCTCGTGCCGAATCACGATCTGCCCAAGCAAATGCAAGAGGTAGCTGTCTAACAGCGGAAGTTGCAGAAAGGGAAGCAAATCGAATGTTGAAACTTCAGAAAAGCGGTTCTGTTTCTGAAGAACGAGTCGATAGAGCTGTAACTGATGCATCAGCCCGAAGAGCAAGCTGCGACGCAGCTCTAGCAAGCGCTGCAGTTTCTTCTTCGCGCATTAATCTTATCCAAACCCGACTAGAACGAACACAATTAGTTGCACCATTCGACGGTGTCGTTGCCAACATGAAAGGTGAACTTAATGAATATGTAACACCTTCCTCGTCTGGGGTGGCGGGCTCCTCAGCTATTGATCTTATTGATTCTTCATGTTTTTATGTTACTGCACCAATTGATGAAGTAGATGCACCCCGAGTCCAGCTTGGGCAGTCGGCACGAGTTACACTCGACGCTTTTGGCACCCGCGAATTTACTGGGGTTGTCAATCGAATAGCACCATTCGTAGTAGATTTATCCGCTCAAGCCAGAACTGTTGAAATCGAGGTGGAGTTAACTAATGCTGCTGATCTAAAAGAATTGCTAGCTGGCTATTCAGCGGACGTTGAAGTCATACTCGACACTCGAAATTCCAAAGTTCGAGTGCCAAGCGAGGCGGTACTTGAGGATCAATACGCTTATGTACTTATTGGAAATATTATTGAAAAGCGTGACGTTTTAATCGGTTTATCCAACTGGGGATGGACCGAAATTAAAAACGGAATTTTGTCTGGAGAACTAGTTGTAACATCCGTAGATGTTTCAGGATTATCTGATGGAGTTATGGCAACCACGGATAATATTAACTCACGTGGAGATAGATTCTCACAATGATCCAATTCGCAAATATTTGCCGTGAATTTCAAGTTGGCGAGGAGCGTGTTAAGGCTCTGCGAAAAATTGATCTGCAAATTAATGATGGTGAGTATGTCGCTATAATGGGTCCATCTGGATCTGGAAAATCAACTATGCTTAATATTCTGGGTCTCCTTGATCATGCAGATGAAGGCAAATATTTGTTAGATGAGGAAGATACTACCTCCTTAACCGAAAAAAAGAGAGCTGCACTTCGACGGAGAAAATTTGGATTTGTATTTCAAAGCTTTCACCTAGTACCACGAATGACGGCTGCTCAAAACGTTGAATTACCTCTTAATCTAGATGGAATCGCGCCGCGGGAACGTAAGCGCCGTGTCGGTGAAGCTTTAGAAGCAATGGGCCTTTCTGACCGTGCAAATCATAAACCGAATCAATTATCCGGAGGGCAAAGGCAACGAGTAGCCATCGCACGAGCAACAATTATGCAGCCAGGGGTGCTGCTAGCAGATGAGCCCACCGGAAACCTCGATAGCAAGTCAGGACAAGATGTTATAAATACTCTAGAAGACCTGAATTCAAATGGTATAACACTTATAGTCATTACTCATGATCCGGCATTAGGTGATCGTGCACAACGTCGTGTTCATATGCGTGATGGCCTGATTGAAAACGACATAAACAAATTTTAACCTATTCGATATGAGAGCACGCGATAGTCTCAGTTTTAGTTTACGAGCCCTTAACGGCGCTCGTACCCGAACTTGGCTAATGCTTGTAGCATTGGCTATCGGAGTCTCCTCGGTAATACTACTAACTGCTATAGGTGATGGGGCACGGCGTTACGTAAATGAAGAATTTATGAACCTTGGAAGTAATTTACTAACCGTGATGCCTGGAAAATTGGAAACCACTGGTGGTCAACCTCCTATCCTTGCTGGGAGTTCCGTTAAACTAACTATAGAAGATGCGCTTGCTCTGACGCGAAGCCAATCTATTCGGCGGGTAGCTCCCATAACTATAGGTGCGGCACCTGTTTCCTATCAACAACTTGAACGTGAAGTTGACGTGATCGGATCCACCGCAAGTTTATACAACATTCGAAATCTAGAAATGAATACAGGTCGATTTTTACCTGATGGAGATGCATCCCGAGGTCAAGCCATTGTAGTCTTAGGTGCTGAGCTAAAAACAGAACTTTTCGGCAATAAAAAAGCGATTGGAGAGCGCGTGAGAATTGACAGTCAAAAGTTTCAAGTAATTGGCACATTAAAGAAAGAAGGGCCAAAAGGAATGGGGATGTCGCTCTCGGATGCAGCAATTATTCCTGTAGCCATGGCGCAAACTCTATTCAACACTGATTCGGTCTTTCGAGTCATGGTTCAAGCAGACGGCCCAACGGCAATGGCGCGAGCTGAAAAAGCGACTATTGACATACTCCGAACAAGACATAATGGTGTTGAGGATGTCACCGTTATTAGTGCAGATGCAATGCTTAAGACTTTTGACACAATTCTAGGAACACTCACGGTTGCAGTAGCAGGGATTGCATCTATTTCCCTTGCTGTAGCTGGTATTCTAATCATGAATGTGATGCTGGTATCAATTAGCCAACGTACTAATGAAATAGGTCTTTTGAAAGCTATCGGCTCACCTAATTCTCAAATTCTTATCATTTTCCTACTTGAAGCAATTATGCTAGCAACGCTTGGTGCTATAGCTGGCTTGATACTCGGCTATACAATTGTTCTCACATTTGCGACAGTCGTGCCGAGTTTTCCAATATCCGTGCCCTACTGGGCACCAATTGCAGCAACCTCTACTTCCCTCGGAACTGCATCCATATTCTGTCTATTGCCTGCGCGACGAGCTGCACGTCTTGACCCTGTTGAAGCTCTTACAGGGTAAAGTAAGTTTTAAGTATGCTCGGAATAGATTACATTCGTATGTGTTTGTCTTCAGTCTTTTCTAACCGACTTCGGAGTAGTTTGACAGGCTTGGGTATTACCGTTGGAATCGCTGCAGTTGTTCTCTTAACTTCAATCGGAGAAGGAATTAACCGATATGTAGTAGGTGAATTTACTCAATTTGGAAGCTATATATTGTCGGTGTCACCAGGCAAATCAGGAACTTTTGGTATGTCGGGTGCCCTTGTAAACACTAACCGTCCTCTCACATTAGGCGACTCCGAGGCGATATCACGCTTAACCCAAGTAGAAGCAGTAAATCCCTATGTGGTAGGGAACGCGCCAGTCGAATATCAAGAATTTTCTCGGAGAACAAATATCTATGGTGTTGGATCTGGAATGCCGGAAGTTTGGACATTAGATACTTCGATTGGGAATTTTCTACCTGAAGATAATCAAAGAAATGCTCGCCCATTTGTTGTTCTTGGCTCAACCGTGCGTGATGAACTATTTGGAAAATCTAATCCACTAGGGAAAAAAGTTCGGATTGATGGATCTAGTTTTCGAGTAATTGGAGTAGCAGATTCAAAAGGTAATATGATGGGTATCGACCTTGATGATACCGTCTTCATCCCGGTGTCTTGGGCCCAATCAATGTTTGATCGAGAAGGATTAATGGCAATCGATATAACATACACCCCTACTGCTAACCTTGAAAAGGTGTTAGATCGTGTGAAATCGATACTGATTAAACGTCATGGATCTGAAGATTTTACGATCCAGTCGCAAGAAGAAATGGTATCCACTCTCGATTCTATACTCGGCGTCTTAACGTTCGCTGTGGGGGGATTGGGAGGAATTTCTCTACTCGTTGGAGCAGTCGGTATTTTAACGATTATGACCATTGCGGTCACAGAAAGAACAAATGAGGTTGGCTTATTTAGAGCGCTGGGTGGAGGACGAGGCCAAATTCTAGCTCTTTTTCTGGGTGAAGCAATGGTTTTAGCGGCGCTAGGAGGTCTTGGAGGACTTATCATTGGTGCGGGTGGCGCCTGGTTGATCGGCGCATTAATACCTGCCCTGCCAACACACACTCCGTGGGCATTTGTTATTGCCGCAGAATTGGTGGCTACAACCATTGGTCTTATCGCTGGCGTAGTTCCAGCTTGGAAGGCAGCTAACTTGGACCCAATCGATGCACTTCGTACCGAATAAAGCTTCTATCTCACCAATTTGTGAAAATTCCTTACATATTTGGACGCTGCATCTCCCTAAACAGGAAAAAAATTTATCTGAATATGATTATGTTCTCTCGCTAGAAGAGAGAAAAAAATCGGCAAGATTTAAAACACGGGATAATCAAATATCTTATGTGCTAGCACGTGGTGGGTTACGCTTTATTTTGCAAAAATATTTAGATATTCCAGCTAACGAAATAAATTTTTCAGTTAATTTGTACGGTAAACCCAAAATTGAGTCTACGCCGGGCCCTGCGCTGGAGTTCAATCTATCTCACTCAGGAGATTATGTAATATACGCAATTACAAAAAATACTCCGGTAGGTGTTGATATAGAAAAAATTCGTCGTAGAACCTCAGAGCAATTGAAACAACTCGCGTGTCGATTTTTTTCTAAAAAAGAAGCTAACTTGATTATAAATACTCCCCAGGCCGAAATGACACAACTGTTTTTCTCACTTTGGACTAAGAAAGAAGCATATACAAAACAGCATGGCCTTGGCCTGCGCCTTCCACTATCTAGTTTCACGGTTAGTATCAGTTCACGGCCTAAAGCAAGTTTGGTAAACCCCTCGGTCAATCTATTTTCTCTCCCGTCAAGTCATACATATGATCTTCCTGCGCCTATAGGATACTGTGCCGCTTATTCGATAGCCGTTAACAAAAAAATGAAGGTAGAGTATTTCATTAAAACATAGTAAAGTAATTAATGGATCAGCTTTTAGCTCCTTCCAAAATCATCTTCGTAACGAATGATATCATCTTCACTAAGATGGTCGCCTGCTTGAACTTCAATCAACACCAGATCTTCCGACCCCATGTTCTCCAATCTATGCAACATCTGAGGTGGAATAAAAGTTGATTCATTTTTTTTCAAAATGAATGATTTTGAATCTCGAGTAATAAACGCTTCGCCGCTTACTATAACCCAATGTTCTGATCTGCCCTTATGTGATTGTAGCGATAATCGACACTTTGGATAAACAGTAAGCCGCTTAACAAGAAATCCTTTACCAGAATCCAATAATTCATAACTACCCCAAGGTCTATAGATCTGTTTATGGTATATACGCTCGTCGCGATTTAATGCCTCTAATTTGGATACAATTTTCTGTAATTCTTCAGTTCGATCTCTCTGCATGACTAAAACAGCGTCCTTGGTTTTGACAATAACAAGATTTTCTACGCCCGCTGTAGCAATTAAACCGTTCTCAGAATGACTATAAGTATTCTCGGTTTTTACAGAGATAACATCCCCATGGGTAACATTACCATTTTGATCTTTGTCGCCCACTTCCCAGAGCGATTGCCAAGAACCCACATCGCTCCAACCAGTGTCAACGGTTACAACAATTCCATTAGTAGTTTTTTCCATTAGCGCGCAGTCAATAGAATCTTTGGGAGCCAACTCAAAATCATGTTTATTAACGCGAAGAAAATTTTCATCTAATTCAGTTTTTTCGTAAGCAGAGAGGCAAATTTGATGCATTTTAGGCTGATAAGATTTAATCTCTTCCAGAAAATTACTGACGTCCGTCAAAAACATCCCGCTGTTCCAAAGCCATCTATCTTCGTATACATACTTCTCTGCATCTTCAATATTTGGTTTTTCAACAAACATGGAAACCTCAAAGACTTGTTCATCCAATTGGTTACCCATTTTTATATAGCCATATCCTGTCTCAGGCCGAGTTGGTTTAATGCCAAAAACAGCAATTCTTTTATTTAACCCAATATTTTGTGCTAAACAGATAGCGCGCTCAAAACCTTTTCTATCATCGATAATGTGATCAGCTGTCCCGATCAATACCAAGCAACTATCATCAATAGTCTTTGCTCTCAAAGCTCCCAACAATGTGGCTGGGGCGGTACCCCGTCCGGACGGCTCAAGAATAATCGATTCGTAATCACATCCGGCTTCCTTAAGCTGACCACGAACCATAAACCGATGTCGTTCATTGGTTACGATTATTGGTGGGTCTAAGTATGAAATGCTTTGAATCCTGCGGATAGCCTCCTGAAACAAAGTATATTCTGAGGTCAGTGCCAAAAATTGCTTTGGGTGTTGCTCTCGAGACAACGGCCATAGTCGGGTCCCGATGCCGCCTGACAAAACTATAGGAATTATTTTTTTGTTAGACAAAATACTTCAGTACATGCGCCATGTGAAAACAACTCCTGTGATCGCTACTAATGCAATTAGGGTCAGTTTAACAGAAGTAATCACCTTCGATGTCGTACCAGTGGAATCAATACCGATAGCATCTTCTCGCCACGGAATACGCATGATAGACCAATAAAGAAGTATGAGCACAAACCATGTGAGAACCGCTGACCATAGCACATCAGACAAAAAATGACCTCCCGCAGCAATTCTAGTAATCCCCATCAAAGCTCCTAAAACTATTGATATTGAAAGGGCAAAAACAGCTCTTTTTGGGTAACGCCGACGCCAAATCAAATAGAATATCGCAATAGAAAATGCTACCGAGCAATGGCCGCAAGGGAATGAATTGCCCTTCTGACCTGGCATTAATGGAGGAACATATTGCTCTTCTCCACCAAAGATTTGTACTGCTCGAGGTCTTGGTCTATCCCAGTTATCTTTAAAGAGAGCGTTTACTACCAATCCTGGACCAACTACTACAGATATAAAAATAAACATACCATATAAGCGAAGTCGCTTGCCCTTTGTCATCAGTATTCCGATTGAAAGAACCGAGAGTCCAACAAGTCCTAGAAACACTGTAAGCCATGGTGCTAACCAAAACAAAAAGCTAAAAATACTAAAGTGCTCAAGCGGCCAACTACCCAAAGAATGATCGTCAACAAAAAATAAATTTGCTACGGTAATGTCAATAGGATACAGCCAAAACGGTATCGTGGAGATCAAGCTTAATACAATCAGGCCGATCAGCTCAGGTAACCAATACTTGATATAAATCAAATCTACTCTATCGCCTTATTTTTTGTTGTCTCATGTAAAAATCTAACTTTAAGCTCTATAAAGACTAATTCCGAAATATGAGAGTAAGTAATTTAAGAGTCTCATAAGTGAATAATTATATGGCGCGCCCGGAGAGATTCGAACTCCCGACCTCTTGGTTCGTAGCCAAGCACTCTATCCAACTGAGCTACGGGCGCGAACAATTTTACATCGTTACCACAAAATTTTAACACGCAAGTCAAATTAATTAACCATTCTTGGATCAATACATTCGACTCAGGCTAATTTCTCCGTTGGTTACCATCAATCGGGAATTTGACGACACTTGGATTCTCGTGCCAACAGCAGAAGAATGACTGATATTGCAAGCCAAATTAACAAAACGCCAAAACCAGCCCTATACGCAACAAAATCATAGGTCCCAACATCGCTAATAGCTGCACCATTCCATTGCTGTTCTAAAACTAACCCAGCCAAGGGTTGTAACAACATAGGCCCACACATAACGCCAGTATTGACAAGCCCCGTCACAGTTCCTGACAAATGTATTGGAACTGATTCCTTGGCCCATACAAATCCCAAAATCATACCTCCCGACGAAAGTCCTGCTATAAATAAGAGGAATATAATAACTGGTAATGGTAAGTCAGCAATTAGAAACACCGCCGACCAACAGATCAAAGCGCTTAGCGAACCAATAAAATATGGTCTCTTACGCTGATTTAACTTTTCAGAACAAAAACTGAAAAATGGTCCACCAATTGCCCAAGCCAACATAATGCCCGAGCAAATCATCGCGGCAATTCTTGGGTTAAGCATATAAACATCCACCAGAAACGGGAGCCCCCACAAACCAGAAAAAGTTAAAACAACTCCAGTCACACCTCCAGGAACTAAAGTCATTAACCAAGTATTACGATACCGAAGAATTGTCCGAAGTTCTAAAATAACACTCTGTTTATCTTTTTTTTAATTCGGTTCTGAAAAGACAAATACCCTCTTTCTGAAGGATCATCAGTTAGAATAGTTATTGCAATCAATGAGATAATCACCCCCAGTAATGAAGACCAGGTCAATACAACACGCCATCCATACAACTCGGATAAAAATTGTAATGGAACTCCGGCCAGGATTGCTCCAATCATGCCTGCAACCAATAAAAAACCAGTGGATAGTGAATAGTATTTTGGGTGCAACCAACTAGCAGTGAGCTTTAATGTTGATACAAAAGCTATTGCTACAGATCCGCCTATCAAAAAACGACCAAACCCTGCCCAAAACGAATTTGGAGCCAACGATAAAAATAGCGTTCCGAGAAATGTAAAAATACCACCATAAATAATTAATTTTCGTGGGCCTATTTTATCGACAAGAATACCGGTTGGTATTTGCATAGCAACATAGGAATAAAAATATAGGCTTGATAGCACTCCTAAGGTCGTAGCATTCAAACTGAAATCATGAATAAATTGCTGGCCTAAAACACCAGGTGCCACACGATGAAAAAATGCTAACAAAAAAAACGTTGCGCCAAGACACCAAATAGACCAACTTAATGCGGCTGGTGGATAATTAACGTTTTGATTCACTCAAATATCCTTTTTATCTATCTTTGGTAATTCGATCATGGTCACTCTTGATTCTTACACAAAGGTACGCAATTGCCCCGAAAACGATAGATAATGGCTAAATATGACAAATTGGCAAAAAGAAGGATTCGAACCTTCGAGCGAGGTTAACTTTTACTCCCTAACAGGGAAATCTATCCTGTTTCAAACACTGCTGAGTCTTGAGCATGCGTCTAAACAAAAAATCCTTAAAGATGTTTAAAGTAGTACATTTTACGTCAAAATGATCTGCATTCCGACAGATAATTATGGCGCAATTACTGAGACACTGTTGATCTGTATACCGACTCTATTTATAAAGTCAATGGTATTGTCGAATTTTAGGGTTTCGAGTGTTGACTCATCGATGATCGAGGCGCCTAACAAAATTTACTGTCTCAAAAAAGATTTTTCTAGCCGGATGTGGGAAAAGTAATAAAAGAATGGACAATAAACAGCTACAGTGATAGTACAATATTTTCTATGAAAGCCTTGCACAAGTTAACACTAGAGGAACTAAGAGCTTTAAGTAAAAAAACTCTACAACATTATACAATACATGCAGATTCCTTCTGGAATAGCACTCAGGATCATGATGTTACCCAAAATATAGATGCATTGCTGGGTAATATTGAAGGCGAACCACCTTTTTCAATTCTGGACTTTGGGTGTGGTCCAGGAAGAGATTTGTTGAATTTTGTACGCTTGGGCCATAACGTAATCGGAATAGATGGCTGCAAAGTATTTACAGATATGGCTAGAAAATATGCGCGTTGTGACGTCTGGCATCAGGACTTTCTACGCCTAGAACTCCCTGAACTCTCCTTTGATGGAATTTTTGCTAACGCATCTGTGTTTCATGTACCAACACAGGAACTCCCACGCGTGTTGAGAGAATTGTATGCATGCCTAAAACCACGCGGTGTTTTGTTCTGCTCTAATCCTCGAGGAGAAAATATAGAACATTTTTCTGCAGGTCGGTATTGCTCATTCTTAGATCGGAAAACTTGGCGGAGATATGTCATGGAGGCAGGCTTTGATGAATTAGAACACTACTATCGACCAAAAAATAAACCACGCTCCGAACAATTATGGTTAGCTACTCTATGGCGTCGCCCAGAGATTTAGATATCGACTGCGTATTCAATTTATAGAGCGAAACCGAACAAACTCTTTATTAATATCCAAAACTCGTGTTTACACGAGGAATCTATCCGTTGGGGGCGGGAGTCTGATCGACGGAAGAGATTGGGGATCCCTCAGTGAAAGATTTAATGCGCAGCCAGTAATTGCCCGGTTGGGTCCTGACCTCTGACCATCAAGCCGACCGGTCGGACTTCTGCCGAGGTATTCCAAGCGCCCCCCAACAAGCGGGCTTCAGGATTCTTATATGCGAGAACTAGCGCACGGCGTTGCTTGGTCGATTTGTTGGGATAAGAGCGGTGGAGAGTCATCGTATGCCACATTACCATACCTCCCGCCTTCATTGGCAGCACAACTTCCTGCTCATCATACTGGCTGGTGTCGCCCTGAAGCTCGCCTGTAAAAACACCATCTTTGAAATGATTCAATATTCCTAGCTTTTGACTTCCAGGCACAATCCGAAGACAGCCATTCTCCACCGTCGAGTCGTCTATGTAGATGTGAACATTGAGAAGATCTGCACGTGTGTGCGCATAAAAAGCTAAATCCTGATGCCAAGGAGCCTGATTACCTATGCTTGAAGGTTTCATAAATATCTGGGAATAATAGAGTTGGATGTTAGGTCCCAACGCAATTTCAACGATATCAAGTATCCTAGGATCTCTGGCCAAATCCATTACTTCGCTACAAAGTTCATGCGGTTCTGCAACCAACTGGAGAACGTTTCCCTGAATAGCAGATGGGTCGGGGATAGATTCAAAAATGGTCAATTTAAATCGATCGGTGCTCTTGCGGAGACCCTCGCTTTGCCTGGCGAACTCGTCAAATCTATACCGAAGCTTGATCAGGTCCTCTGCCGATAACAGGTGATCGATTGCTAAGTAACCTTCTTTGCCCCATTCTGTTTTGTACTTTCCCATTGAATCCATTTGTCTAATTCCTTACTTAACTGGTCTTTCTATATTCGTCCAATGCAACGATATTCTCGTTGGCTGATTCTGTTTGAAGCATCTTATCCATTTCGAGGTATTCGTAAGCTTCTTTGACATGTAAGTATCCGAGTGTCGTTTCGATCTTGGAATGACCCGCCCACTTTTGTACCATATGAATTGCAACACCGTCTACTATAAATGCGTTGGATTGGACATTCAGATGCCAAAACAACCAACAAATACGTGCGAGTCAGTGACAGCGAGCATAAAGCCGCCGAGGGGTTATAATCATGCTCATGCCCATTGATCCTGCAAATCTCAGTCTGAAGGTTCTGATGAAGCGACATTCCCTCTCAGTGAAGGATGTCGCTACATTGATGGATGTGTCGGAGCAGACGGTTAAAAGTTGGCGAGTGAAGAACGATTCGGTGGCTTATCGCTACATGCCAAAACGCACTCTTGAACTCATGAAATTGAAACTACCTAAAAGGTAATTAGGGGGTACAATTTTTGAAAAACCCAAAACGCCTCACGCTCCGTGAGGTTTTTTTGGGTAAAAAACCGCTAAGGTATGTTATTTTCTGGCGGAGAGGGAGGGATTCGAACCCTCGAAAGGTGTTAACCTTTACTCCCTTAGCAGGGGAGCGCCTTCAGCCGCTCGGCCACCTCTCCATCTAATTAAATTACACATTTAAACATACACGTTTGGGCAGACCAAAGAACATGTTACCTCTAAGCTTTAAATTGTAAACCTTTTTTGAATTTGTCTGGAAGAAATTGGTAGCATACCCATTATGGATATCGCGGGAGCTATATGGATGACAGTCTTCGGCATCATTATTGGTGGCGCGACAGTAGCCACTATCATTTATATTTTCCGATTTATTTGTCACTTAGTAAAGGGTAACCCAAACGATAGCTGATTATTATGCATAATAGACTCAGTTATTTGATATATCAGGCTTCATCAAACGACTATAATCTTCTTCAGTGTAGAGCATCCTCTCTCCCGTAACTAAATCAAAAAGAGAGCGTCTAACACCAGTAAGTTTTCCTAAATAGATATGAATTCCATAGCAGGGTTGGTGATCTGAACACCCCACGCTATGAATGGTATACGGATCAATCTGCAGTGTTTCTCCAGCTGATATTATAACTTCACCGGTCTTTTGAATTTTTCTGTGTGTATGCAACTTATAAAATTCATTCCGCTCAGCTCCTCGATATATACCGATAATAGCGGGAATCTGATGATCATGAGGTGGTGTGGTTAGTCCTGGTTCAAAATAACAATGCCATATTGAAATAGAGTTATCTTCATATAGCATTACATCATTTGAAGCAAATTTTTTTGATATCTGATTTGTCTTTTTTAAGTCATTTATGGTATCCGCCATGATAGCTTCAACCTCACTTATCCCATTATTACCTACTGCCGCTCGTCGAAAATCTAAGATAAGTGTCTCGAAATCAAAATATTTTTCGCCAATTGTCATTGGGTCTTTTGCCTTTTCGTTTACAATGTATGACATTATTTTATCCGGAATTCTATATAGGAATAAAAAATGTACTATCGAATCACAACTTTTTCTTATGATCCAGATCATGAAAACGATGTCATTGAATGGTTAAATTCTGCCCGTGCTGAAATGCAATTACTTCCGGGTTTGGTGTATGGAAGGACTGCACGAATAGCAAACGGAAAATCAATTATGATCGGCGCCTACGATACAAAACAATCGGCTGATAAGGCGACAAAAAATGTGGAGGGCTTAAGAGATCGGATGGAATCCATTTTAAACAACCCAGTCGAAGTTGTGGAGGGGCCTGTTATATGGGAAATTTAATAAAAAATCAAAAAAATATCATTAATTAAAACGAATAACTCGGTCTTCTTTTCAAGCTATTTGATCCTATGCGACTGCTGGTTCTAACGGATCCTCGGAAGGAGCTAAATCCAATCCAAATGCGGCGTGTAAAGCCCGAACAGCAAGCTCTAAATACTGATCAGCAATCCCTACCGATATTTTTATCTCAGATGTAGAAATCAATTCAATATTTATACCTTCTTTGGCCAAAACATCAAACATTGTAGAGGCAATGCCTGCATGTGATCGCATTCCGACACCTACAATTGAAATTTTAGCCAAGCTATCATCCCCGACTACATCTCGTGCACGCAACTCTTTGGCTATCTCAACAAGAATAGATTGAGCTTCGGCATACTCGTCTCGTTTCACAGTGAACGTTAAATCTGTACTATCATCCAAACCAACATTCTGAATTATCATATCAACATTTATATGCGCCTCCGAGATTGGTCCAAAAATTCGAGAGGCGACGCCAGGTTGATCTGGTATACCACGGATAGTTAATTTTGCTTCATCTCCGTTATAGGCAATACCTGCAATTAGGGGTTTTTCCATGTTTCCGACCTCGTTTGTAATGAGCGTGCCTGATCCAGTTTCAAACGAAGAAAGGACTCTTAACGGCACTCGATACTTACCAGCGAATTCTACAGCACGCGTCTGTAATACTTTTGCTCCCAAGCTTGATAGTTCAAGCATCTCCTCCACCGTGATTCTCTCTAACCTACGTGCAGTTGGAACGATACGCGGATCAGCTGTATAAACGCCATCTACATCCGTAAAAATACGGCATTCATCTGCGTTAAGTGCAGCGGCTATAGCAACAGCTGTTGTATCAGAACCACCCCTTCCTAAGGTTGTTATGTTTCCATGCTCATCGACTCCTTGAAAACCAGCAATAACTACCACCCGACCTTCTGCTAAATCTGCATGAACATTGGACGGATTAATTTCAAGAATACGTGCTTTTCCGTGTACCGAGTCTGTTCGTATTGGAACCTGACTTCCTATATAGGACTTCGCATCAATTTGGAGTGACTGAAGGGCGAGAGCTAAAAGTGAGATCGTCACTTGCTCACCTGTCGCTAACAACACGTCAAGCTCCCGTAAGTTTCCTTTAGTTGATTCGCCATCTCTAGACTGAATGTCATTCAAATCATTACTAGGTTGCAACAGGATGCCATTTGCAAGCCCTGTCAAACGGTCTGTCTCTCCCGCCATTGCTGAAACAACGATTACCAATTGATCGCCAGTAGTGTGAGCTGTAGCAATCTGATTCGCTATTAAGCGGATTCGCTCCAATGTACCTACAGAAGTTCCGCCATATTTTTCAACTACAAGAGCCATATGAATCTATATTTCCAAAGAAAAAATTTTTTTAATAAGATTGGCAACGTTTATCAACCTTTGATCAATGCTGTTGGCTAATTATCCATTCGGTTACGGCAGAAAGTGCCTCATCGATTTTATTCACCTCAGAACCCCCGCCTTGTGCCATTTCTGGTTTACCGCCCCCTCGACCTCCAACAATTGGCGCCAAATGCGCTATTAAACTACCAGCTGGATATAAATCGGTTAATGGAGGACTTACGCTAGCCAACAACGTCGCTTTGCCTTCTCGCGCACCACCAACTACTATAATACCTGAGTTTAATTGATCACGAAGCTTATCCAGTAACGCTCTTAATACAGCAACTTCAACCTCATCCTTTCTTAAGACAATCAGGGAAACATCGCCAATAACTTGCACTTCAGGAGCTTCTAAGTCGGCACTCCCAAGCGCAATTTGTTCCTGAAGTTGCTCAATCTTACGATGCAACTCTCGATTTTCCTTTTGTAGTTGTAATGCTTTTGGCTCGAGTTCACGGATGCTTGTACGAATGATTTCAGACAACCGACCCAGTAAAGTTCTATCTTCTACTGTTTGACGTCTCGCAAATTCTCCTGTTACTGCTTCAATTCTCCGAACTCCCGCTGCCACTCCAGATTCAGCAATTATACGGAAAGTCCCGATATCACCTGTACGTTGCACATGCGTGCCTCCGCACAGCTCCAATGAGTAGGTTCCCATGCCTACAACCCGTACAACTTTTTCGTATTTCTCACCAAACAAAGCTCCCGCCCCCTCAGCTTTAGCGTCATCAATATCCATTGCTCGAGTAACCACCTCATGGTTTAGTCGAATTTCTTCATTCACACGCTTTTCAATTTTATCCAGAACCTCCGCCTCAATCGGTTCAGAATGGGAAAAATCAAAACGCAAACGATTAGGTTCCACCAAAGAACCTTTTTGTTCGACATGACGGCCTAATGTCTCCTGCAGGGCAGCATGCAACAAATGGGTAGCGGAGTGGTGACTCATTGTGGATCGGCGCGATCCAGCATTGACACAGGTTGTTACTTGATCCTTAACACGAATAGATCCCTTTTCCATAACTCCAACATGGGCGATTACCTTTTTTCCCGCATAGCGTGCACCATTAATTCTGAACGTCGAATCTTTTGTGTAAATTTGACCCTGATCACCCACCTGCCCTCCTGCTTCAGCATAAAATGGTGTTTGATCGAGAATCAAACACCCTGCTTCACCAGGATTCAAGACTTCAACCTCTTGACCATCAAACAAAATAGCTGCAACTTGTCCATTTGCACTTAAAGTATGGTACCCCAAGAATTCAGTGGCTTCAGTGACACTGATTACCACCGATTCACCTGATTTAAACTGGCTTGCCGCTCGAGCACGCTCTTGTTGATCTTTCATAGCACTATCAAATCCAGCTATATCTAACTTCAAGCCCCGTTCACGTGCGACATCAGCTGTGAGATCTACCGGAAAACCATATGTATCATAGAGCTGGAACACGATTTCTCCAGGCAATGTTTTCCCCATTAGTCCTGCAATTTCCTGATCTAAAATTCGGATCCCTTGGTCTAATGTATCAAGAAACTTTTCACCCTCTTTGAGCAAGACATTCTCAACATGCTGGATATTCTTAGTAAGCTCAGGGTATGCATTGCCCATTTCAGCGGCAAGAGGAGCAACTAACTTCTGTAGAAATGGCTCCCGATAACCTAAACGGTAACCGTGACGAATAGCGCGTCTAATAATGCGTCGCAAAACATAGCCTCTGCCTTCATTTGATGGAATCACGCCATCTACAACCAGAAAAGAGGTCGACCGAATATGATCCGCGATAACTTTTAGAGAATGGTCATTAAGCTGATCCGTATTCAAGATATTTGCAGTTTTCTCGATGAGCGAGACAAACAAATCTATTTCATAATTGCTATGAACTCCTTGCAGAACTGCCGCTAATCTTTCAAGACCTAATCCTGTGTCAACAGATGGTTTAGGTAAAATGCTATCCCCCCCTTCAGCGTTCCGATTGTATTGCATAAAAACTAAATTCCAAATCTCAACATATCGATCACCCTCTGCCTCAGGAGATCCTGGAGGGCCGCCTGCCACCTCACTGCCATGATCAAAAAAGATTTCACTGCAGGGGCCACATGGGCCAGTGTCACCCATGGCCCAGAAATTATCTTTTGCTCCTATTCTTGAAAAACGTTTTCTTGAAACACCTATCTCATTCAACCAAATATCTGCTGCCTCGTTATCTTCTTCAAACACTGTTACCCATAGTTTTTCGGGCGGCAATCCAAACCCACTGGTCAATAATTCCCACGCGTAGCCGATAGCCTCACGCTTAAAGTAATCTCCAAAACTAAAGTTTCCAAGCATCTCGAAAAATGTGTGGTGTCTAGCTGTATATCCCACATTCTCTAGATCATTATGTTTGCCACCCGCACGCACACAACGCTGATCAGTAACAGCTCTGGTATGAGGCGGTCTATCTTCGCCTAAAAAAACATCTTTGAATTGGACCATTCCTGCATTGGTGAACAACAAGGTTGGATCATTCTTGGGCACTAGTGAACTGCTTTCAATTATTTGATGGTCATGATCCTCAAAAAACTTTAGGAATAAATTTCTAATCTCATGTGTTTTCATGGCAGATGCTTAATTATGTAGATAGCTTTTTCAAGATCTTCCCTACGCAAAGTGGCCGATCGCAAAATGAATCTCATCTAGCTCAAACCCCCGCCGCTCAAGATAGCGCGCCCTTTTTGCCCAATCTGAAAAATTTTTGGGTTTATCGGTGCCGTATTTTTTTTGTATCAGATCTAAACTACATTGATTCCAATCAATGTTCGCCTCTTCTATCAAATCATTAGCAATAGCCTGCGAAACTCCTCGATTCGCTAATTCAAAACGAATACGATTCGGACCATAACCAGTCAGAGATCGGTTTTCGATAAAAAATCTAGTAAAGCGTTTGTCTGATAAGAGGTTTTCGTTTTCAAGTTTATCCAATAGGATAGAAACCGCTATCTCTTCAAATCCCCTGTTTTCTAACTTATTTTTTAATTCCAACCTACTATGCTCCCGCCTTGCTAAGAGCCGCATGGCAGTGGCCTCAATCGCTGCCTCTTCATCAGGATCGCAGATCGACATTAGGTCTCAACAGTCTCTCCAGGAACAGTTTCTTGTTCTTTGCTACTCGGTACCTTCAACAGCCCAACGCGCTCCCGCACTGCGGACTCAATAGATTTCGACATATCAGTATGTTCTTTAAGAAATTCTCGGACATTGTCTCGACCTTGCCCAATCCGTTCACCATTATATGAATACCAAGCGCCTGACTTTTCTACTATGTTGTGCTCGACACCCATGTCAATAATCTCTCCCTCTTTTGAAATACCTTCGTTGTAAAGAATATCAAATTCGCATTTTTTAAAAGGAGGGGCTACTTTATTCTTTACGACTTTGACTCTGGTTTGATTTCCGAGCACCTCCTCACCTTTTTTTACGGCGCCTATTCGTCTGATATCCAAACGAGCTGATGAGTAAAATTTTAATGCATTTCCGCCTGTCGTTGTCTCTGGATTTCCGAACATCACACCTATTTTCATACGAATTTGATTAATGAAAATCACCATCGTATTAGATCGTTTGATATTTGCGGTTAATTTGCGAAGTGCCTGCGACATAAGACGAGCATGCAATCCAACGTGAGAATCTCCCATATCACCTTCAATTTCTGCTTTAGGTGTCAAAGCGGCAACCGAATCTACCACTATTACATCAATTGCTGTAGATCGAACAAGCATATCCACTATTTCCAAAGCTTGCTCCCCAGTATCGGGCTGAGAAATGAGTAACTCCTCAACATTAACACCCAGTCTCTCCGCATATGCGGGATCTAGTGCATGCTCAGCATCTATAAATGCTGCTGCGCCACCAGCTTTTTGTGCTTCAGCTACCACCGAGAGGGTCAGGGTAGTTTTTCCAGATGATTCTGGTCCATAAATTTCAATGACCCGACCACGCGGTAGTCCACCGATACCAAGCGCAATATCAAGACCCAGAGAACCAGTGGATATAGCATGCACATCATCCCCAACTTGAGCATCCCCTAGTCGCATAACCGATCCCTTTCCAAATTGGCGCTCAATCTGACCTAATGCTGCGTCGAGTGCTTTTTGTTTATTTTCGTCCATCAGTTCAACCTCTCGTTTATCCGTAATGTAGTCGCTAGTATTGTCTGGCAAGTGTCGCGCCAGATGAGCCTATAGAACCGATTTATGAGCTTTTAATAACCATGCGACTTTCTGGTCTCACAAATGTTAGCTCACGGTGGCTCCCACCGCCATTATTTCATACCCCATACGATCAGCCTAGTCAAAGACTGCTGTTTTTTGCCGGAAGAGGAGTATTTTATAGAATTTTCAATTAGAGAAACACGCACTTTAAAATAACGATATCAATCCAGATAAGGCTCTTACCACGCTCTGTTCACGTACTTCTGTCCTATTACCGCTAAACACTTGGTGATCAGTTTTACTCCTCTTGTCACGGATTATCCACGCAAACCAGACAGTTCCAACTGGTTTTTCACTTGTCCCTCCATCGGGACCCGCTATCCCGGTTGTAGCTACTGCTACATCAGCTTGGGTATTGTTGAGCGCGCCATTTGCCATAGCAATAGCTACCGGTTCACTGACCGCACCTGATTGTTGAATCACAGCCTCATCTACTTGAACAAGTTGCACTTTTGACGTATTGCTATAAGTTATAAAACCAGCCTCATACCATTCAGAACTTCCGACTATCTCGGTAAGGGCTTTTCCTAACCAACCTCCTGTACAAGACTCTACAGTGGCAATTTTATATCCCGCTTGTTTTGCTAGTTTTCCCACGTCTGCAGCTAATAGATTTAAATCCTTCATGATGGTGCTCTAAAAAAATAATTTCTAATGTTAATAAAGAAGCCCAATATCAATCTATAAATCTACTCATTTGGGATCGAAAAATGCTCGGATCGACAATTTCTTTGTCAGAGTTTCTCATTTTCTTGTCGCCCGACTTGCCATAGCTCCTAATTACTATACGTGAAACATCTGGATGCTTAATCGAATTCAAAAAGAAATCCTGAAAATCTCTAAATGATATATTTGTTACAGCCTTAGCCAAATTTTCTCGACTGTCAAAAGCGTAATGTTCTCTGTCTATTTCCGTCCAGTAACGGTTACTTCGATCACTCAGCTTCTCCTCGTGTCTCATGATATCTTTAACTAAACTATTACGATGTTCAATGAATTCCAATTCCCCCATATTATCCATAGATTTTTCGAAATCTTCTAGAAACTGGAATATCGCCGCTTCGATGTCATCAGGGCTCTTGTCTGGTGACTGCACCACCAATACAAACCCCGGAACTTCCATTATATCTATGGCTCCGCAAAAAACTAAGTACCCCATTTGCTGTTCTGTTCGTAGTTGCTGATAAAATGGAGTATTCAAAATTTGTCCAGTCAGATAAAACCGTGCTCTTTCATCAATACTCATTGTTCTGCCTTGCGCATATAAGATTGTTAGGAAGTCAGGGTGATCAATGTTCAAAGTACGGTAATACGTTTCTCCGTTCTTAATACGCACAGCATCTGTATGGCGAACCGAGACGAAATCTCGTGTTTGTATCAGTTCGTTGTTCACAGTTTCTGCGAGAACTCGCGCTTCTTCTTGGCTGTAACTACCATGAGCTAGACCAACCACTTCCAGCTTTGCCAATAAATTAGGAATGTGGTTAATAAGTTGTGTGTGGGTTAGATTTTGTGCAATGGCAATCTGTTGCTCGGGCCACCAGGCATTTTCAAGCAATAAACGTCGCAAATCACTTAATCCTTGAGTGTAGGGCGGTTCGTGTGAAAAATTACGTAATCGTCGAATCAGATCGATACGCAGTTGGTCAAAACGCTCGGGGTTCACTTCTGGAGAATTAAGTGCCTGAGCAATCTTTTCTAGCAGAAAATCTTGCTTATCTGTATAACCCGATATCTTGAGACTAAACCCTCGCCGATGATCATAAAGTTCATAATTCAGTCCTGCTAATTGAGCAGGATAAGAGAATTCACTAAGCTGATCAACTACTAGTTCGGTGTACAAGTCTGTCAATATGGCTGCCTCAGCAGTTAACCGAGATATTGGGGACCTAATACTAACGAAGAAATTTCCGCGAGGCGTGTCATAGGAAGAATCATTATGAAACCAAAGTGTAAAACCATCAGCTATTTGTTGAGATTGAGGTGTTTGTATTTGATCACCCCCTTGCCGGACGGAAAGATCCGTCGGGATAAAAGGATTACGTGGAGGCAGATGCAAATCTTCATAAAATGAGGGGGTGCTCCAACTATTAACCACAGTGGAAGGAGTATCTTCTAAACTATATTCAACTTCATAATATTTCTCCACCTTATCAGTATCGAGCTCAGGCCCAAGCAGTAATAAATGCAAGTTTCGAGGCTGCAAGTAACCTAAATAATCCAATACTAAGTCACGGTTAAAGCTATCGTAACGATATGGGGCATAGTAAAGATCTTTGATAGGAAATCGATGCATACGCGTGGCAAGCGCACGTACTAAAGTATACGCTTCTACATTTTCTTGGAAGCGGAAATTCATTTCAGCTAATTGTTTTTGTTCGTCAAAAATCCATGGCTCTACGCCATTACTTTCAATTTCACGAATTTTACGAAATAACAAATCACCAACATTTCTATAATTTATTAACCCCGTTTTCGTTAACGATATATTTACTTCAAAAGTGCCGTATTTGTCATAACTAAGTCCACCTCCGGCTGCTAATGCATCAGCCCACCCACGTCTTTTTAAAGCCGCCATTAGTGAACCTTTCCCCTCATGACCTAAAAGATTAGCTATATAAGACAGTGGCTTTTCGGGATAGCGAGTGGTTACCGATGGTATAGCAAAGGAAAATATGGCTTGTCTAATTTCCTTTACTGGCTTGATCTTATGAATAACAGGCAAAGTTGATGTCAAATAGATAGAGGCCTCTTTGTTTTGGCTCGATTCTATTTGACCTGGGATAACTCCAAAAAAATCCTCTACCCAGTGACCCAAAACCTCCGTGGATTCTCGACCTAAAACTACCAGTGTCATACGATTTGCTTTGTAGTGATGATTGAAAAATTTAATGAGATCATCCCGAACCAGCTCTCCATTACGATCAGCTAATGTTTCCTCGTTACCCACTGCAAAACCGGATTCGTGATGTAATGGATTGAAAGCTTGACGACGTGCCGCTAAAAAGCGTCTTCCGTCTGACTGGAGTTTTGAGTTAAATTCTGCAGCTACAACAGTGCGCTCACGCTTGACAAATTCTGGATTAAACAAAGGCGCCACAAAAAAATCAGAAAAACGTATTAATGCCTCCTTGAAAAATCCAACTTCAATATCGAAATAGTAATTGGTATGATTTGGTAGTGTATAGGCATTATTGCTTCCTCCATGTTTTTGTATAAAAGCCTGATATTCGCCAGCTTCTGGATAACGCTCAGTTCCAAGAAATAACATATGTTCTAGTAGATGAGCTAACCCTTCGCGATTTTCAGGGTCATCCCCACTGCCGACTCCAATGTCAAGTGCTGCTGCAGACTTATCGGTAATTGGATCCGAAATTAATAAGACTTTTAATCCATTGGTCAATTCAAGAGACGCATATTCACGATGATCAGATGGATTCGTCAAAACCTCAGCCTTAGCTGAACCAGTCAGAAAGAGTGCAAGTGTTAGAAAAATAGTTAATGAATAATGTTGAAAAATAAACAAGGAGATTTACACCTATGAAAAATAGTCAAAATTACTATCGGTCTTATCGGCTTTCTAAAACATCGTGGCGTCCCCACGGGGACTCGAACCCCGATTGCCAGCGTGAAAGGCTGGTGTCCTAACCGGTTAGACGACAGGGACGCTGTCAAATCCTCTCTTCGGATTTATCTTTTCGTCAGACCCATTTTTTAGGTCTATGTTTTTTCTAATTTTAGCTATTTACCTAGCATTTTTCCTATCTGAGCCACCACAAAGATGGCGCCCCAACTGCTCGACAAAAGGAATGCGAGGTGTTTTTTCTGCTATTTTACAATGTTTTTTTAATTAGTGTTAGAGGAACTTTTTTCGAATTTACCGAATGTCATCCTCTTTGTACCTTTTTTTACTGATTATTTTTTTAGGTAATACCCAGTACTCTCTGTATTTTTTTTAAAAAAATCTCCTACGATTTTGGATTGAGATAAAACCCCTTTTTCAATCCTATATATAAAGCTTATGATTTAGGCAAATTGTAAGGTAACTCATAAATGTTGCACACGATTGAGTTTTTTGGCAAAAACAATATAAACTGAGAATAACGCTGATCGAAAATCTGAGCGCCCCTGAAGGGGCCTACTCCCAAAACACAAATAATCTTAATGTGAACACCCAAAAAAAAACACCACGCCAACGGTTCCTTGAGGATCCTATAAGAGAACTAGATAATGATCCCTTGGTGATATTTGAAACAACTGTCACTATGCGTGATGGAGTAGAGCTCGCAGCAGATGTCTACCTGCCTATTCAAGCGACTCACCCAGCGCCAGCAATCGTCCAATCTACCCCATACGATAAAAGTCAATTAATTTTCTTTAAGAAGGAGGCACAGTTTTTTCAGAAACACGGTTATGCCGTAATTGTTCATGATGTTCGTGGACGGGGAAAATCAGAAGGTTACTGGAGGGCATTCGTGAATGATGGCCCCGATACCTATGATGTAATTGAATGGGCCGCCTCCGAAGATTGGTGTAATGGCAAAGTTGGAACCACTGGACTAAGCTATGCCGGTTGGACCCAATGGGCAGCAGCGGCAGAAAAGCCACCACATTTGAATTGCATGATTTCAACCTCTGCCGCTGGACGCTGGCAACAGGAAATTCCCTACAGTTACGGTGCTTTTCAACTTTATTTTGGATGGTGGGTTTATTTGGTCCGCCGTCGCATTACTGAGATGCATGGACTTGAAAAGCATGATTGGGAGACTATTCTAAAAACATTGCCAATTTCAGCTATAGGAGACTTCATGAAACCTACAGGTGAAACATGGCAGGATTTTATGAATCATGACACTCTTGATGATCACTGGAAATCTTTGAGGTTGGACGCACGTTATTCCGACATCGATATTCCTTGCCTTCACATTACTGGCTGGTACGACATGGAGGATTTAATGGGAGCATTTCACCATTATGAAAACATGATTGAAAAATCACCGGCAAGTGATAAGCAGCATTTAATAGTTGGTCCTTGGAGCCATATTAATTGCCGATGGCCTCATTCAAGTTATGGCGGGCTTAACTTTGGATCTGAAGCAGCGATAGATATGGACAATGTTCATCTTCGTTGGTTCGACTACTGGCTAAAGGGAGTAGAAAATGGAATTGCAGATGATCCGCCTGTAAAACTTTTTGAGCCCGGAAGAAACAATTGGCTTCATGTTGATCACTGGCCGTTAGCTCAAAAAGAAAAACTTTTTTTCTTGCACTTTGATGGAAAGGCAGGTCAACTTTCTGGGACGGCGCCTTCAACTAATGAACCTGAACGGAGCTATTTTTATGATCCAACCGACCCAGTGCCAACACGGATGGATATTAAGCGATATCCTCTCGAAGACATCCCTCTTGATCAATCATCAGTAGAATCAAGGTCAGATATACTTATTTATTCAAGCGAAATCGTATCAAGAGAACTTGTACTTTCAGGATGGGCTCATCTAGAAATACATGCGGCAAGCAACTGCGAGGATACAGAATGGCACGCCAAGATAACTGACGTCCATCCAAATGGGCAATCAATGAAAGTCACTCAAGGTTGCTTGCGAGCTTCTTATAGAGATTCTCTCGAAAACCCAACTTCTCTTACGCCAAATAGAATCTATAGATTCGTTATTGAATTCTGGCCAAGCCATCATGTTTTTCTTCCAGGCCATCGTGTGCGTGTAACAATAACAAGCAGCGATTTCCCATGGTTTGCCCGGAGTATGAACCGCTTTGGAAAAATAGCAGACATGGATCGACCGCAAGTTGCAAAAAATACGATTTTTCATACACCTGAGCATCCATCATGTTTGAAGCTTCCTATTCAAAACAACTGAACTGAAACAATAAAAACCGAAAAATTAAGCTAATTGTTGTTTCTTAACCTGCCTTCAGATAAGGGATCGCACCTGCAATATCTGTGTCATCAATAACATGAAAGTTACTGACACTTCCAGCTTGTCGTGCTTTTCCATAAGGAGCGTATTCTGGGTCTGAAACAAAACTGTCGAGCGCTGTACGTGTTGGAAATTCAAGAATTGCTATCAAAGTACTGTCTTTCTCTATCCCTTCCAAGGTCGATATATTTCCGCTTCGAGACAAGTATTTCCCACCGTGCTTCTCGACAATTTTATGAACATTGCCTGCGTACTCTGGAACCCATCCATCGTCTGTGACTTTAACATCAGCAATTAAAAATACACTCATAGCTTCCTCCTGAAGTTAAGTTGAGATCTTGATGACGCGAGGGTCGAACAAGACAAAAAAACGCATACATAATAGTGCAACAAGTGAATGCTCTATTGTACAAGTATGACACATTCTCTTCTCTTTAGTGCAAAAAACGGATTAGCACTGCACTCTGGTCGTATTTCTGATTTCGTCATATGATAACAGCATGAGAGTTAATGACCTTAATGACATTGTTGAAAGCGGATTATGTGCGGGTTGCGGCATCTGTGAAAGTTTAGCAGGTCGCGACATAGTTGAAATGGGCATTACATCCGATCAGAGATTGCGCCCGAGAATAAAAAATACCTTAAAAGATAATGTTTTTCAGGAAATTCTGAAAGTTTGTCCAGGTGTAACGATAACAGGGCCTAATAAAAGTCAGGCGGGGCCAGCTGGAACCACAACTAATAAATTCGGCCCTATCACATCCCTTTATCGAGGCTGGGCGAACAATAAAAACGTTCGGTTTCACGGGGCGTCAGGTGGAGTATTAACTGCGTTAGCCGCCCATTTGCTTGATAGTGGAACCGTCGAAACCATTTTACACGTTGAAGCCTCAGTTGAAGAACCTTTAATGACAAATGCGCTCGTTAGCACATCTACCCAGCAAATATACAATGGTGCTCAATCACGCTATGGTCCTGGCGCGCCGCTGACTCAAGTACATCGGCTGCTAAACGAAGGCGTTATATTTGCAGTGGTTGGCAAGCCCTGCGATATAGCGGCTATCAAGAACTTGGCCAAGCTTGATCAGCGCGTGCAAAAGCAAATTCCCTATACACTCAGCTTTTTTTGCGGTGGGCTACCAAGCTTACAGATGCCGAGCGACATGGCGAGGCACTTTGGAGTCAAAGTCACTGAGCTTAGTCGCTTTCGTTTTAGAGGCGAAGGCTGGCCTGGCTTGACTTATATGGAAACAAAAAATGGAAAGTCATATAATCTGACCTATCAGCAATGCTACCTAACTGAAAACACGCCGTGGACTTACGACTCTCAGTTTCGCTGTAAGATTTGTCCGGATGCGATTGGAGAACTGGCTGATATTGTTTGTGCCGACGACGACGCAGTTCTAGAAAATGAAAAACCAAGCGATAGAGAAGTTCCTGGATTAAATATCATTGTATCTCGAACACCCAAAGGCGACGCACTCCTGCGAAATGCCGAGTCTTCCGGCGCAATTTCACTCGTATCTTTCAGTAAAGCTAAGCTCTTGATTATGCATGCTGCCCATGTGCCTCGAAAAATTTATTGGCCCGCACGGACTTTGGGTCTGTCATTGGCAGGTAAACCAAGCATCAAGGTTAGGAATTTTAGAAGAGCGAAGGCTATTTTTGAGAGTGGACCAATATACTTTGTAAAAAATGTGATTGGAACTTTTCGACGTGCCCGGAAAGGAGCTACTGCAGAAACGAGTTTCCGAAAAAACTAAATACTATGGGCTCTCCAAAAATAAGAGACTGTCGTGCTCTTTTTTTCGACAAGATCATGCTACCTTTCTTTCAATTTCTAATTTGTTTTGAAAACGCATTTCTAAATCCAGATGTAGAGTATGATTAAGAGGGTCTTTCAAGGTAACGATACTCATCCTCTAACTCAAAGCGTAGATTCATTATGAAGAAACTAATACCAGTTCTGTTACTAATATTATTTTCTAGCTCTATATTAGCGCACTCAAACCAATGGCTCTGTAAAGGTGGCTTATGGACAAATGAAAATGGAACATCAACTAGCTGGCCGCTAACCATGCATTGGGATAGCCATTTAGCACAGATTTGGGAATACGGAAAAAACCCAATCTACTACCAAAGTGATGATCACATTATATGGTTTGAAAATAACTTGTCACATCCTAATGTACCAGTAGGTGCGTTTATGACCTATTTTTTTGATATCAATACGAAGGTATTGAGAACTTCCTCATATCTAATTGATGGTAGAACATTTTTATATAAAGACCAATGTGTTCCATTGCCAAAAAACTAATTCTCTCACTTTTGGATCGCTGAAATAATTGCTACTTGTACAGCGTAGATTTAAACTTTCAATATCACAAAATAAGCTATGAAAGGAGAAGAATTATGTATTTCAGAGTAACTACCTATGGATTTGACGAAAGTCGCCTTGAAGAGGCGCTAGCTAAAATGGATGGCGCAATACGAGATGATCTGAAAGCGATAGCCGGACTTCATTCTATACATGAGTGCCGAATTGCTGATGGGCAGGGAATGATTATCTCGAGCTGGGAAAGTGAGGAGTCAGTAGAAGCGGCACAACCAAAAATTCAAGAGATTTTTGGAAAAATGGCTGAATTTATGACCAGCCCGCCCGAGGCCAAAGGAGGAAAAGTAATTTGGACATTGTAGAATCTTAGATACATAATAAAAAGCCTCAGCGAAACGAGGCTTTTTATTTTCAAATCAAGCGCTCACCGATTTGATCTCGGCAAGCTTATGATTTAGACATGACTTATTTAGGAGTAACATGCAAAACTTAGACTTCAAAAATTGCTCGGCATGTGGTGTCCGCCTTAAAGAAACCGAACTACGCCCCAAAGTAGGTTCGTCAAAAATAGTATGTGATGCCTGTCTTCTTGAAAAGGAAGGCCAACAATTGCATCAGATGCGCAACAAATATGGAAGGCCCCACCAATTTACACCAACAACCAAAAAAGGCGCTTCTATTTCAGTTAAAAAACATTAGTATTATTCTTCTCATCACCAACGCTTTTTTCTTATTTACGCTATGTCGTGAAACCCGATGAAATGCTCGTGAGAGCATAAACATTAGAATTTGTAGATAGCCCATTCGCGGTTGAAAAATATTATCTGTAGCGGAATATCCACTGTTTTTCTCGCATCCTCAATATCAGGTTCCAGGCGTAGCAAAAAATGAGTCCAGCCATTTAATTTCGCGATCTGCTTTGTTCTATTGCTGAAGTCTATCAGAGCATAATTGAAATTAGGCCCTAAACGCTGCCTCTGCAATTTAATTCCAGCCTGCACGAATTCTCTTTCCTTCTCGGTCTGATACCAATGACGCCCCCAGGACGAGAACATCTGGTGACCGAATAGAGATGAAAAAAGTGCATTTCTTCTTTGTCCTTTAGCAGAAATTACCGTGCCCCCGCTCGGGAGGTAGGTAAGCTCCTCAGTGACAAGTACCGAATTATTAACGGGAATCGCTCTCATGGCTTCACCAAGCGCTCGGTTATCGTTATATTTAGCCACTTTTTCCGGTGAAAAAGTAACCATCATGATATCTTCCATTGCCCGCCATTGATGAACTGCCGCGATTAATAATACGGGAAATAGCACCACACTAATAACAACTCTTCGCCAAGCCGAACCAGCCAACTTGGTTAGAAGGGCCAGACAAAGAAGTGGAACACTAATCCAAACTGGAATGAATAAATGGCCCCACGCAGTCCGCATCAATATAAATGAAACAGCTACGAGACAGATAACGAGCACTATTACGGAACCGACTACCAACATTACAGCATTTCTATCTCGACTGAGATCCTGCAACGCAATCAAAAAAAACAAAGCAGAGAGTCCAAGCACATAACCGAGTTCGGTGTGAATGAAATGGTTTTTTGTGGATGCCCGGCCAAATTGGCTTAAAGATTGACCAAGATGGCTACTCAATACATCGAAGCCATCTGTGTAGCTTCTCAGATTTACGAATTGTGAACTATCGCCATAACCTAATAAGAAAATACATAGTAGCGATATAACCGCCAGCGAAATTATGATTCCTATCAATCGTTTAGCATCAAAATCAGTCCATGCCGACAGCAGTCGGATACCGATTAAGCCAACCACAGCAAACGCTACATTCATTTTTGCAAAAGCAGAAAGAGTCACGATGATTGGAGCAAGAATAAATACCGAGATGTTTGATCGATTAATGAGCAGCCATACAGCCAGAAGAAGACAGAAAATTCCCGCAAAATGGGTAATATCTACTCTTGCGATATCAGGATCAAAATAATTTGGATCATATTCTGTATTTACTAATCTCCCAAAAATATTCTCCCCCAACCATTTTCCCGATCCACCGGTTTGGTTAAAAAGCACATCGTTTAAAGTCTGTCCCCATTGGTGCTCTGGAATAAAAACAAGCATCGCAAGAAAACGATGGCTATGAGCACTCAATACAGTTCGAATAATGAGTAGAAGAACGGAAAAACTGCCCAAGACAAGTAAGGGACTGACAACCCAGAACATAGCTTTATGTACAGCCAGCCCAGTCACAGTAGAAAGAACCGCAATCGCAGCTGATGCTCCTATGTGATAAGTTGGAATCAGCATCCCTTTAGTCACAAGTCTCTCTGGTGGGAATTCATTAATGTTCATCAGCTCGTGTGCTTGCAGTAAGCGCTCAATAGTATCTTGACCGAAAAACACGGGCGGAAAATCGCCCAGGCCCATTTTCATACCCGCAATCAACGTAAAACCGCCATATAAAACGAATAGGATCCCAAACGTGAAATACACTGGGAAAGTAATGTTTTCAAGTCTAGGTAGAATTTCAGCTCTAAAACGATAACAGTTGAAGATGGCAAGTATTAATAACCCAACTACACTGAGATATTCACCAGGTAGTCCGAAACGGTATGGAACAACGTAAAAATAACCTGAGACTAGCAAACCAACCGTGATCGCTATTAAAGCACTATCGAGTCGAATTAAGTTATTTTTGTCACGAAAAAGTGGGGCGAATGCAAGGTAACAAATACCAAGATAAATAAGTGCCAGAAAAACTTGGGTTGGCCTAACAGTTAATACCAAATCACCTGCTGTTCCGCTAAATGCCGCATTATAGGCTGCTAATAAATCTGGATAACTTCGAACATAATCTCCAAAGTTGCCGCTAGATACAAGGGTACGGCCTTCAATTTTCCCGTAATTTTCATAATGAGCTTCCCCCCATTCGGCAATTTGCTCCTCGCCAGCCCACGCTGTTAAAGGACAAAGTAACAATATAAAAATAATATAGAAATATCGAAGGACACGCATAACTCTATTGTAAGCTCTGACACCAATAACACCTAACATTATGGCAGCGTAATTTTGTAAAAGAATATGTTTGTTCTTCGATATTTTCTATTTCTGAAAAACCCTATGAGTTTTTGTTAATTTTTAAGATCCGTATCGGGTTTTGGGCGCTTCATACACAATCGTTTTATTTTTAACTTCACGCTTTGATCAGAAATATATTTCCAAATTCCAATGCTAAGCGTATGATTGAACCTGAACTTAGCAGAGATTAATAATGATAAGAATGCGTGGCTTAAAAAATGCTTTCCGCACGAGCCGCATTCTTTGTAAAAACGTTCTACCTGCTGCGTCAGCTATATTGATTCTTACTTCCTGCGGAGATGGCAGTATTAACTCTAATTTAGATAGCGATTTGGAAAAGGTTTGTTACGAAGATTATGTCCGCAGTTATCCAGATTTGTTGAGCGCGTACGGTTCTTCTGAAACCGAAAAAACAATAGAAGACTGGGGAAAGGTGCATTATAACCGTATAGGCTTTAAAGAAGGACGTATCGCCCCAATTAATAGTTGTGGTAATCAAAAAGGCCTTAAAGCGGGTGCAGATTATGCGTATCTCTTCAAACACAATGCACATAGATTAGACGGGTTAACGGCGCGCTGGGCATCAGTTAATATCACAGTGTCGGGCGCGAATAGTGCTAGTTGGCGAAAAGCAATACGTCGATGGCCTGCTGTCAAATTTCAGTTCGTTGAATCGAACGGGAATATTAGTATCCGTTACATAGATTCAAACGATCAGTGCGGAAATGCCATCACCTATCGTACCTCTTCTGGCACAATTCTAGCGTGCGATATAGAAATCAACAAAAAAATTGAGATCGGTCGTAATCGTACATGTAGGGATCATAGGGATGTCGTCGCGCATGAAATTGGACATTGCATAGGATTTTTCGGACACACCTCTGATGGGAGCATCATGGATGCCAGGGTTGGTGAAAATCAAACGTTGACCCGCCCTGTAAGAAATATGATTAAATTACTGTACTCACTGCCTCCTGGCACAAATATCAAACCATACCTTCAGTAACCTAAATGTCTGAAAAAAAATAAAGTGAGCTCAGGACAAATAACTTTAAACAGATAATCAACAATTACAATCGCCAACCGATTACACGCATGGTGACTCTGGATTAATTAATTTTGCATCTTTAAGCTCTTGCCAAAAATCAAGAGGGATTTTTTTATGAAATGCCGCTACGCTATTATCTACTTGTGCGGCCGTTCTTGGCCCTGGAAGGACAGATACAACATTCGGATGACCTAAAGGAAACTGCAAGGCAGCAGCTGCCAGCGGTATCTTGTAGGTCGTGCAAATCTGCTGTATTTGCCGGGTTTTTTCAAAAATCTTGGGCGACGCATCGCTATGTCGATATTGGGCGCCAGGAACTGCACCGTAGGCAAGTATTCCGGTGCCATATGGAGCAGCTGCGATTATGTTGATTTTTCTAGATTCACAAAGGGGCAAAAAGGTTTTCAATGGCTCTTGATCTAACAAGGTGTATTGTCCAGCTAGTATGAAACAATCAAAATCTCCCACTAGGGCAGAGTCCTGGCAGATCTTCCATGACGATACCCCCACTCCAATTGCACGAACGATGCCTTCACTCTTTAGTCTCTCCAAAGCAGGATAAGCACCTTTCATAGCTTCACGGAAGATCATTGGCTGCTTTTCACTACCATGAGTCAAAACATCAATATCATGAATGACGGCGATATCGATCCTATTCAAGCCAAGTCGTTGTAGGCTATCCTCTATCGAACGAAGAGTGCCATCGTAGCTATAATCATAACAAATCTCGAAAGGAAGATGACGTTCGACCGAAGGGTGATAAGAAGTCTGAGGATGCAACGATTTAAGAATCACACCGACCTTGGTTGAAAGGCTATAACTCTCTCTTTTTTTTGAGCGGATAACACAGCCAACACGGTGCTCACCCAAGCCTCCCCCGTATAAAGGAGCTGTATCAAAATATCGAATCCCTTTGTCCCAGGCTTTCTTTATCGTCAAGGATGCTTCAGACTCACCCACGATGCGTGCCTGATCTAGGTTGCCAATAGTCGAACTACCAAAACCAAGTGCACTTGTACTGACATTTACTTTAAAAAATTGGTTTTGATTAATGATAATGACACCTATCGAAGAATTTCCTGCTATTACTGTAAGGCTATCGCATTTTGCCCCAATACAGTGAAGTCTTTATCTAGTTAGCGGAGATAGTGTTATTTTTCAACTTCCAACTGTTATCTTCGCCGTCACCAGCAACGGTCGTCCGATACATTATTCGCGCCTCATTTTGGGGCCACGGGTGACCTCGATGAAGCACACAACGATTGTCCCAAACCACAACATCGCCTTCCTTCCAGCTGTGCTTAAATATCCGAGGTGGCTGACACGCTTTTTTAGTAAGTTGAATTAGCTCAGATCTACTGGTTTCGATATCTTCACCCTCGATGTGACTAGCATGCCTTCCCACAAATAAACTCCGACGATGCGTTTCCGGGTGAATCTGGATTAATCGATGCCGCGCTGGTGGAAGCCCATTAAGCTCCTGATCAGTCAACTGCTCTAACCCACCTATCAATCCCTGGCTATATATAAAGTCGTGAACTACAACTTTATCTTCGAAAAAAACTTTCTGTTTAGGTGTTAACTCATCGTAAGCTGCTCTCATATCCGCGAATTCTGTTTCTCCCCCAGTTTTAGGAATGGTGTGGGCCCGCAATACTGATGCCTTCGATGCAATTTTTTTAAACGAACTGTCTGTGTGCCAATATTGATTACCACGCTGATGGAGTTCATAGGTGCCTCCAGGCGCATCCATACTTCCATCTAGCCTCACATTTGAAACTCGGCAAATTTCTGGATTCATGTCGGCTATCGAGCTTGTGAGTAATTTTTCCAAATCTCCAAAAATACGACTGAAGGCGATATGGGTCTCATCGTTCAATCTCTGTCCCGGAAAAACTAAGACCGCAAATTTATGCCACGCCTCAAGCATATCATTGACCAACAAGTCATCTTCCAATAGTTTACGAAGATCTACATCATAAATGAATGCTCCAAGCGTTGAATTTGATGAATTGATCTTCAAGTAATCAGACCTATCAATCCAGCAATCCAGATAGTCTAGGCAGGTATAGGCCAAAACTAGGGATGTAGGTCACAACCACTAATGTTGTTGTCATAATCAGCCAAGGCCAAAACATTTTTCGTGCCACTTGAAGAACATTTCTTTCGGCAATTGCGGATGCAACAAAAAGCGTAATACCATATGGTGGTGTGACCATGCCGATCGCAAAATTCATCACAACCACTAACGCAAAATGCACTGGGTCGATTCCAAAATCGATAGCAATTGGCATCAGAACTGGAACCAGTATGAGGATCGCCGCCATACTTTCCATAAACATACCGACTAAGAGCAGCATTATATTTACAATCAAAAGATATACCCAAGGTTCCGCGGTGAACTGCTTGATCCATTCAGCAAGTAGCGCAGGGACATTTGCATTAGCTACAAGCCAACCAAATATGCTAGCAGTTGCTACGATCATCATTACCCCAGATGCCAGTGCTGCTGCTCTAAGTATCATTGCAGGTAATTTTTTTACTCGAATGTCTTTGTGAACAAACATCCCGAGCAGTAAACCATAAAAAACCGCTATAGCGGCTGCTTCAGTCGGAGTAAATACCCCTCCGATGATGCCTCCTATCACAATTAACGGCATACCCAGAGATGGCACGGCCTTAACAAAAGTGCGAACTAGGCGGCGAAAAGTGAATGCTTCTGTTTCTCGATACTGTGGACCGCCTCGTCTAGCATGAAGGTAACCACAGCTAAGAAGTCCGAGTGCCGTAACTAAACCAGGCAAAATTCCGGCTAAGAAAAGCGCTCCAACAGAAAGGTTCGAAATTAATGCAACAACTACCATCATCAAACTCGGTGGTATAATTTGAGCTAATGAACCTGAAGCTGCAATGAGCGCAGCAGAAAAATCAATATTGTATCGCCTCCTTTTCAGTTCAGGCTGCATGATTGCTGAAATCGCAGCAACATCTGCCGATCCTGATCCTGAAATAGCGGCTAAGGCCGTTGACGCAAAAACTGAAACCATCAATAAACTCCCAACGATCCAACCCAATAAAGCAGCAGCGAAATCAACTATACGACGTGAAATACCTCCCTCATCCATAATTACTCCAAGAAATACAAAAAAGGGAATAGCCATCAGTGTAAATGAGTTCAAGCTATCAAACATTCGCTGGCTAATAATCGTCAAAGGTATTCCAGGTTCCACAAAAACAAGGGTGAGTGTTGCCGCTATACCCAAAACAAATACTATCGGTGTACCGATTAGAAGAAAAAATAAAAATGCAGTGAAGGCGAAGATCATACTTATGCTACCGATTGAGTGTCCTTATCTTCTTCTTTTTTAATGATCCCGAATGGCTTATCCCATCTTTCAACAACCGACAAAATAATTTCAATAGCAAAATAAAATGCGCCGATGGGTAAACACATGTAAATGATCCACATAGGAATAGTCAAAACGGGCGAACTTTCAAACATCCACCCTAATTCAATTAGTGCAAAACTGCCGTAGACTACTACTCCTAGAAATAAAATACATCCAGTTGCTAGAATAAGTTTCAAAATTCGCGCACCAGGTAGTGGAAGCTTTTCAGGCAATGAGTCAACTGCTACATGCCATCCTTTTCTCATAGTAATACCAGCTCCTATGAGAATAACCCATGCCTGCGCAAACCGAGCAGTTTCTTCGGTCCAGGAAATTGAGTAATTAAAGACATACCGGCCAAACACCTGCGCCAGTACCGCAATAGTCATATACGCAAAACATAAAACAACTATGGTCGCAGCAGCTAGCCGAATTCCGGATACTAGTCGCCAAAAATAATGCGTCATATCAACTAATCCGCGTTGCGTTAGTGTATGTTGAGGTCAGGACTAATGATGCAAAAGCGATACAGACTAGCTGAAGCATACCGCTTCAGCTAGTCCGAAAATATATCGCTACTCTGTATCTTGAATCATTTTTAGGATACGTTTTTCATCATCGCTCGTTAGAAATTCCGCGTAAACTTTCTTACTTGCTTCCTGGAACGGTGCAATGTCTAACTTAGTGATGGAAACTCCTGCATTTCTTACGTCATCCAACCTACCTTGGTCGACTGAAGCATAATAATCCTGCTCCCATTCTGCAGCCTTACTCCCGCCTTCAATTAATGCTTGTTGCACATCCGATGGCAATGAGTTGAATTTATCTTCAGACATAATTAACGGAGCAGTAAGAATAGTCCAGCCAACTTGACCCCAATACGGTGCGACTTCATAAAATTTCTTCCCAAAGTAATTCGTGTTTGCCGCTTCGGCGCCATCTACGACACCCGTTTGAAGGGAAGAATATAGTTCTGCATAACTAATTGGGGTCGCATTAGCGCCAAACGCGTTAAATGCAGCCATATGATACTTGCTTTGCATAGTACGGATTTTAAGGCCTTTCAGGTCCTCCATACTGCGCACAGGAACACTGGACATAATGTGACGAACACCGACATTGTAGACGCCCAATAAACGTATACCTCTCTTTGAGACAATGTCATTAATATCTTGCAGTACTGGGCCTCTCAAAACATTTATCATGTGCGCCTCATCACGAAACAGGAAGGGCATATCAAAAATTTTCAGTTCAGGGACAAAATTTGTTAGTGGCGCATTGGAGGGTGAAGTAATATCGAGGCTCCCTGTTAAAACCTGCTTGATCATCTCAACTTCGCCACCTAACTGCATGTTAGGAAAAATTTCTATGGTTGCTTTGCCTCCTGTGGCGCTTTCAACATGCTCTTTCATCATATGCAAGGCTTTGTCCATCGGTTCCCCGGCATTCTGCGAATGTCCTGCCTTTAGAACAATATCAGCAGCAGAGACGCTACCTGAGGCGAGCGCCATAATCATGGCGGCCACACTAATACACAAACTAATTAATGTTTTAAATTTATACATAACGCTTCATCCTCCGTTAGTTGGTTTTTATATCTGTTCTCAATTTTCATCTAATAAATCATTTAATTAAGGACAAAAAATCAGGGTCTGGTCATACCAAATTAATGGCCAGGAATCACAGACTGACCCCCATGATAGGGCATCCCGATTTAGCCTGCAATGGTTTATGCTATACACGACAAAAACATCCCTTAATTGAAGACAGAGTTTTTGTTGTCAACCCCCTCAAAGTTTTTGCAAAGAATCTCTCAGACCTCCATCTTCTTTAAACTAGGTAGAACCAAATTTGGTGGAGCTGGACGGGATCGAACCGACGACCTCTTGAATGCCATTCAAGCGCTCTCCCAACTGAGCTACAGCCCCTTAATTATGTTGGTTTATTCTGCGCCCCACTGCATAACCGGTCAAGTATTCTTGTCAGCTCGCGTTCGAATATAGTTCAATCCACTCGTCAATCGCATAATCGTCTTATCTCTTCCGAGCAAAGCAACTGTCTCATCAATAGGTGGAGTAGCAGCCACACCAGACACCAAAACTCGCAGCGGTTGCGCAACCTTACCAAACTTGACATCATGTTTCTCGGCAGTCTTCGAGATAAGGTAGTGAATAGAGTCGGCTTTCCAATCATGCAATTCTTTGAAGAATTCCAAAAGCTCCATTAATGCCGGAAGGATTACTGGTCTAAGATGTTTCTTAGCCGCATTTGGCTCATATTCTCCAAATTCCTCAAAAAAATAAAGACTCCTAATTGTTAGTTCTTCCAATGTCTCCGCCCGATCTCTCAATGCATTGATTACTCCACTCAAAGGTGGGCCATCATGTATTTTTATTTGTTGATTCTCTAAACGAGCACGCAACATTTTTTCAAGCCGTGTCGTGTCTGCAATCTGCATATAGTGCTGATTCAACCAAAGTAATTTCTCAACTGAAAATGCTGACGGCGCTCGATTGACGTTAACAATATCAAATTGTTCTATCATTTCATCAATAGAAAAAATTTCTTGGTCACCAGATGACCAACCTAAACGAACAATATAATTATTTATTGCCTCTGGCAAAAAGCCTTTATCTTTATAGGTTAGAACACTTAGTGATCCATGACGTTTTGAAAGTCTCTGACCATCATCTCCCATAATCATTGGCACATGCGCATAGATGGGTATTGACGCGCCCAATGCCTCAAAAATATTTATTTGTCGAGGTGTATTATTTAGATGATCGTCACCCCTAATAACATGAGTAATATCCATATCAAGGTCATCGACAACAACAGAAAAATTATACGTGGGAGTGCCATCGGTTCGGATAATTATTAAATCATCCAGCTCATCGTTCTCGACAGTAATGGGCCCTCTCACTTTATCCGTAAATGATACCGCTCCAGTAATCGGATTCATAAAACGCACAACTGATGGTAAATGAGACTTGTAATCACTTCCTAAATCGCGACATTTTCTATTGTATCTCGGCTTCTGGCCTTGCTGTTTTTGAAGCTCACGTTGAATATCCAATTCCTCTAACGTACAGTAACAGCGGTATGCCATGCCCTTCTGCAACAGTTTTTCAGCAATTTCGGTATAACGATTAAAACGATGCGACTGAAAAACTGGTTGTTCATCGGAATCAAGACCTAACCACTCTAATCCACGAAGAATGACGTCTACAGCCTCCTGCGTTGAACGCTCCTGATCGGTGTCCTCAATACGGAGAATAAATTTACCGCCACAGTGGCGCGCGTAAAGCCAAGAAAAAAGGGCGGTCCGTACCCCACCGATATGCAGATCACCGGTTGGACTGGGAGCAAAACGAGTTCGAACATTCATCCAATTTAGCTAGTATGATCGATTAGATTTCCGTCGACATCTAGCTCAAGTCCAGTAGATCTAGCTGATTCGATAACGTCATTATGCCAACCGACTTTGCCAGGATTATTACCTTCAATTATTGCCATCAATATCGAATACTCATCACTTACATTCTTGAATCCGCGCAAAATTCCCGTAGGCAACGAAATAACATCAAACGGATCCAGTATAGCCTCATGTTCTCCCCCTTGACCCCAATATACTGACCACTTTCCCGTCAAGGGAATGAACACTTCACATGTTTCATGTGAATGAAGAGCGGCACCTTTACCCGAATCGCATCCATTATAGGTCACAGTAAAGCCATTAACTGATGATATCGCGGGCATTGTATCCATGTTCTCATTTACTCCACTACCAATGATGTTGAATATATCTCGTAAATGATTGGGTAATCTTGTATCAAGAAATGCCATTTTGTTTGGCTTCATCTTGCCGAAACGGGCTATCCTTGCTTCCATCTCCTTTTCAGAATAATCATGGTTTTCCACATTTAGTCTCCATTTTTACGTTCAACTTTCACGGGTTTTCGTTTACATTAACCCAATGATACAACGATAACCCAATTGTCCACCTTCTAATATTATGCTTCAAACTACATTCTCATTTACCAAGACCCTAGCAAAACCCCGAATTGCTCTAGAATATTCTGGAACGGGACAACCTATAATCATGCTTCATGGTATTGGTGGCAATCGAACGAATTGGTGGGATCAGATCCAATACTTCCAAAATGACCACCTTGCGATAGCATGGGATGCCCGTGGTTATGGCGACAGCGACGACTTCGAAGGTAGCTTAAATTTTGAGGATTTTTCGAAAGACCTGATTACAGTTTTTGATCACTTCCGTATAGAGACTGCTCATATTGTGGGCTTATCAATGGGCGGAAGAATAGCGATGAGATTTGCAGCTCGCTACCCTAAAAAAGTTAAATCTTTGTGTCTGGTTGATACTCATCTTGGTTTTCAAAAAATGGACAACAAAAAACGGGACGCCTTCATTGCGTCACGGAAAGAACCGCTACTTGCAGGAAAAGAAACAAGCCATATTGCCCCCGACGTTGCGGAATCACTTTGCTCTAGTAAAGCGATTTCTGGTGCGAAGGAGAAATTTATTGAGAGCATGTCGCACCTACATAAAGAAAGCTATATCAAAGCAATTGAATCATCCGTTAATGACGATCGATTTGATGAATATCATAAAATAAAGTCACCAACAATTGTTATAGTTGGAGAGGATGATGAGCTCACCCCACTAGATATGGCGATCGAAATCCAAAAGAATATTGTTGGTGCTGACTTATCGGTTATACCTAATGCAGGTCATCTTTCAAATTTCGAACAACCACATTCTTTTAATTCTGTGCTAGCCACTTTCTTGTCGAAACAACTCTAGATTAAGAATTAAGACTCGGGTTAGTACAGTTAAAACACAAGATAAACTATCTTTTTTTCGGATCAATTAATTGACAACTATTATGGTTTAATGAGCACTGCTTCCACGAGGGCTATCTTATAATTCGCGATCTGTGCAACTTTTAAAAACTACAATTCATGCAAATCTGTAAAACTACATTACAACTTTTTTTACTTCAGCGAGATTGAACTTATGAATATTAAAATACTATTTTGGGTGCAAGGCACATTGTTAATTGTCTTAGGATTATGGGGATTAATTGATGGCGAAGGTGCTATAGCTGGCTTCGGATGGGAAGCAACATCAGAAGTACTAACGCTAAATAGGGCTTTCTCTTTGAGTCAACTTGTTCTAGGTATCATCGCCGTTCGAATTCCATCTTGGGTTGAAGCCAAACTAAAAGAACCAGCACTTGTCGGCGCTGCAATTAATATTATCTTTCTAATCAATATTGTCTCTGATTTAAATGCTGATGCGATTAGCGGCGCGGGTGTAACAATTAATTTAGTACTGACTATAGTTTTTGCTATTCTTTTCTTAGTATTTGGTGTGAGATATAAGAACACCTAATGAACTTGTCTCACTAATTGATTTTATGGGCGCGTAGCTCAGCGGGAGAGCACTGCCTTCACACGGCAGGGGTCACTGGTTCAATCCCAGTCGCGCCCACCATTTATTTGGCTTGTTTGCTAGGGTTTTTCAATTA